>JAABUN010000326.1_pt1 | contig 124627 bp, 107 predicted proteins | sample 5559311 | NCBI WGS metagenome assembly JAABUN01 (sample SAMN10711877, study PRJNA513370) | rock metagenome | isolation source: Antarctica rocks | place: Antarctica: Victoria Land, Siegfried Peak sud | reverse complement strand
TCCTGCTCGCCGCGGACCGACCCCGCCACCTCTCCGACATCGCCTGGGTGCGGATGCTCGGCCAGACGCTCTTCCTGATCTTGCTCCGTGGCGGTTCATGCGCCAGCATTTGCCACCGGGGCCTCCCGGTCGAGCGAAGCTCCACGTTACGACGGTTTTGAGAGGAGTTACTCGACGGGACACGATGGCGCTTCGCGCCAATTCAACCACACGGGACGGCACAGGGCCGTCCCCTACAGGAGCACCGCCCTCACCCCCCTTTCCGCGGCACGGTCGCCAGCTCATCCTCGACCGCCTTCGCCGCTCTCTCCGTTACCGCCAGTCCCAGCTCATCGAGCTGCGCGCTCTCCACGCTGGAGGGCGCCTGGAACATCAAATCCACGCCGCGCTGGTTCTTCGGGAACGCGATCACGTCCCGGATACTTGTCTCGTCTGCCAGCACCATCGCGATGCGGTCGATCCCCATCGCGATCCCGCCATGCGGCGGCGCACCATACTCCAGGGCGTCGAGCAACGCCCCAAAGCGCTCTGCCTGATCCTCTCGCTTGTGCCCCATCAGTTCGAAGACCCGCTCCTGCTTGTCCCGGTGGTGGATGCGGACGCTGCCGCCACCGAGTTCGTTTCCGTTGCCGACGAGATCGTACTGCTTCGCTCGCACGCGGCCCGGATCAGTCTCCAGCAGACCCTCGTCTTCCGCGAAGTATCCGGAGAACGGGTTGTGCGTGGCGTCCCAGCGCTGACCCTCCTCATCCCATTCCAGTAACGGGAACTGATGGACCCAGCAGTAGGCGAGGACGTTCGGGTCGGCCAGCTCCAGCCGCCTTCCGAACTCGTCGCGGAGGGCCGAGAGCGACTTCGCAACGATTGCTGGCTCGTCGGCGACGATCAGGACCAGGTCGCCGGAAGCAGCTCCGATACCGGTGGTCAGCGCCGCGGTCTCGAATTCGCTGAGGAACTTCGCGATCGGCGATTTCACCCCGTCCTCGTTCATCGCGATCGTCGCCAGCCCCTTGGCTCCCGCCTGTTTGGCGAGCTCGGTCACCCCGTCGATCTCCCGGCGCGTGTACCCCGCGCAGCCGGGCACGACGATCGCCTTGACCTGCCCGCCGATCGCCAGCACCCCGGCGAACGCCTTGAACTCCGTGGCTTTCAGCGCGTCCGACACATCCTGAAGCTCGAGGCCGAAGCGGAGATCCGGGCGGTCGTTCCCGAACCTCGCCATCGCCTCGGCGTATGTCAGACGGCGAAACGGGGTCTCCTGGATCCGCTTGTCACTGTAGAGCGCCGTCAGCTCGGAGTAGAGCGTCTCGATCAGCGACATAACGTCCGACTCATCGACGAACGTCATCTCCAGGTCCAGCTGCGTGAACTCCGGCTGCCGGTCGGCGCGCTGCGCCTCGTCCCGGAAGCAGCGCGCGATCTGGTAGTACCGGTCGAGCCCTGCCACCATCAGAAGCTGCTTGAGCTGCTGAGGAGACTGGGGCAGGGCATAGAATGTGCCCGGAAACCCGCTGCTCGGAACCAGAAAATCCCGTGCGCCCTCCGGGGTGCTCTTGATCAGCAGGGGAGTCTCGACATCGACGAACCCCCGCTCATCGAGAAAGCGGCGGATGAAGGCGACGATCCGGTGACGCAGCAGCAGGTTCCGCCGCATGCGGGCGCGGCGCAGATCGAGGTAGCGATACCGGAGCCGCAGGCTCTCGTCGACGTCGATCTCCTCGTTGATGTAGAAGGGCGGGGTCTTCGCCTCGTTGAGAATCTCAAGCTCCGACGCCACGAGCTCGATCTGCCCGGTCGCCATTCCGGCATTCTCGGTTCCCGGCGGGCGGGGCTGGACTGTCCCGCTCACGGCAATCACGTACTCGTTGCGCAGCGCGCCGGCGGCCTCGTGCGCCGTCGCCGCAATCTCCGGGTTGAACACGATCTGGGTGATCCCGAACCGGTCCCGCAGATCGATGAAGATCAGCCCACCGAGATCGCGCCGCCGGTTGACCCACCCCCGGAGGGTGACCTCGTCACCGGCATTCGCGGCATCCAGGCTCCCGCAGGTGATTCGGCCAATTGTCTCGGGAATGGCGTCCAATGCTCGCATCGATCTCGGGTGCTCCTTGCGTGCGCGGGGATGCGCAATAGTCTCGAAAGGGATCAGGCGTCGACGGCATGCACGGCGGTACGACGCTGGTCGACATGGCGCGCCAGCGCATCGCGGAGCAGCGCTTCGGGATCACGCTGGTCGGCGATGATCGCGGCCACAAGACGCAGCAGCTCGCCACCTACGGAATCGTCTTCGTTGAGTTCCTGCAGCGGGTGTTTCTTCAGCACGCGGACCGCTCGGGTCAGCGCCGGCATCGAGTGCGGCTCGCCGTCGCTCGCCTTGGCGCCGCCCTTTCCCGGCCAGTCGACCCGCTCCCGGTCCTTGGCCGCGTTCCAGATCCGGAGCAGGTCATCCGGCTCCTCGATCGTGTCTTCGCCAAACACGTGCGGATGCCGTCGCACGATTTTAGTGGAGACCCCACGGTAGACATCCTCGATCGTGAACGCGCCGGCCTCCGTGGCGATCTGGGCGTGCATCACGATCAGCAGAAAGAGATCCCCCAGCTCCTCGGCGAGGTTCGCCGGGTCGCCCGCGTCGATCGCATCGACGACCTCGTAGACTTCGTCAATCACTGACTCTCGCAGCGACCGGTGCGTTTGCTTGCGGTCCCACGGGCACCCGTCCTCATCCCGCAGCCGAGCGATGATCCGCTGGAAGGCGCGGGGATCCGCACCCGCCCGGAGCGAATCCCCGGTCGGCACGAAGATCGCCTCGGCGCTCTGACGTGTCGCCAGCGATCCGATCGTGGATTCGCTGACCGTCGTCCCGTCCGGCGACGGGACGACACGAACGGAGTGCTCGTCCGGGTACAGCTTGCCGAGCAGCGTTGCGGCCGCCTGCATTGCGTCAGGCGCGGTGACATTCGCGATCAGCATCGGCCGGAGCGCGGTGAACGGGAACTGGCCACTCCCGAACGGATGCCGCGCCACGATGCCGGGCAGGCGCGCGCCGTCGACCACCTGCACCTCGTCCGCGATCAGATCGATCGCGAGGGAATCGCAGAGTCGAGCGATCCGATCCGAGCCGCTCAATGGACCCCTCCGTTCAGGGTCACTTCAGCGCCTTGTCGCCCGAGCCAAGGCTCAGCACCGCCATGAACGCCTCCTGCGGGATCTCCACATTGCCGACAATCTTCATCCGCGCCTTGCCCTCTTTCTGTTTCTCCAGGAGCTTGCGCTTGCGCGAGACATCGCCGCCGTAGCACTTGGCGAGTACGTTCTTGCGCATTGCCTTGACCGTCTCGCGAGCGATGATCCGGCTCCCGATCGAGGCCTGGATCGGGACGTCGAACATCTGCCTTGGGATCAGCCCCCGCAACAGGTTGACCAGCTCCCGGCCCTTGAAGAACGCGTCGTCGCGATGGGTGATGATAGAGAGAGCGTCGACCGCCTGCCCATTGACGAGCACATCGAGCTTAACGAGGTCCGCCGCCTGCATATCGGCCAAGGCGTAATCGAGCGAGGCGTAGCCCTGGGTGCGGCTCTTGAGCTGATCGTAGAAATCGACGATCAGCTCGCCGAGCGGGATCTTGTATTTCAGCTGCGCCCGCTCCTCGTCGAGATAGATCATCTCGTCGAAAATGCCCCGGCGCGAGGTCGTCAGCTCCATGATCGCGCCGATGTATCGCGATGGCGCGATGATCATCAGGTTCATCCACGGCTCACGGATCGCCTCGATCTCGCCCGGGTTCGGCATCTCCGACGGGTTGTCGATCGTTCGCACCTCGCCGCCGCGCAGATCGATCTCGTAGGCGACGCTCGGCGCCGTCGCCAGCAGGTCGAGATCATATTCTCGTTCCAGCCGCTCCTGGATGATCTCCATGTGCAACAGCCCGAGAAAGCCGCACCGGAACCCGAATCCCAGCGCCATCGACGACTCCGGCTCGTAGGTCAGCGACGCGTCGTTGAGCTGGAGCCGCTCCAGCGCGTCGCGAAGGATCGGAAAATCCTCGCTATCGACGGGGTAGAGTCCGGCGAAGACCATCGGTTTGGCGGGACGATAGCCGGGCAACGGCTCGTCGGACGGGTTGGCGGCGAGCGTGATCGTGTCGCCGACCTGGCAATCCTTGACCACCTTGAGCCCGGTCGCGATGTACCCGACCTCCCCGGTCGCGAGGGCGTCGACCGGTGTCATCGCCGGGCCGAAATAGCCGAGCTCCAGGATGTCAGCGTTCTTCTTCGTGCCCAGGATCCGCATCCGCTCGCCGGAGCGGACGCAGCCGTCGACCACCTTGACGTAGGCGATCACGCCCTTGTAGGCGTCGTAATGGGAATCGAAGATCAGCGCCCGCAACGGGCGGTCCTTGCCCGTGGCCACCGGCGGCGGGATCTTGGCGACGATCGCCTCCAACACCTCCAGGACGCCGGTCCCGTCCTTCGCCGAAGCCGGGATGATCTCGTCGTCGAGCAGCCCGATGAACTGCCCGACTTCCGCCGCGACACGATCGGGCTCGGCGTTCGGGAGATCGATCTTGTTGATCACCGCGATCATTGCCAGGTCGTGCTCCAGCGCGAGGTAGACGTTCGCCATCGTCTGCGCCTCGATCCCCTGGGCCGCGTCGACGACGAGCAGAGCTCCCTCGCAGGCGGCAAGGCTGCGGCTCACCTCGTACGAGAAATCGACATGGCCGGGGGTGTCGATCAGGTTCAGCTCGTACAGCTTGTCGTCTCGCGCGCGGTACGCCATGCGAACCGCCCGCGCCTTGATCGTGATCCCCTTTTCCCGCTCCAGGTCCATCGTATCCAGCATCTGGGCGGAGAGATCACGTTCGGCCACGGTTCCGGTACGCTGCAGCAGGCGGTCCGCCAGCGTCGATTTTCCGTGATCGATATGGGCGATGATGCTGAAGTTTCGGATGTGGGAGGTCGACTGGGTGTCGCTCATGAACGTTGGGGGGAGTCCATCTCGTGGGGGAGGGCAAGCAGACAGCGAACCCGGCGGATCGCCGGAGCAGGCGCGAAACGGGCCGAGGCGGATGCCAAGCCGGCCTCGACCCATGCACCCACAAGTATAGCCAGTCGCACCAGCGCCGGGCGGGCCTCCGGCGCGCTCACAAGCGAGCCAGTCGTCAATCGTACCCCTCGTCTGTTTGTAGGGGCGATCGCGCAAGCGGCATCGGTGCGTCGAAGATGCACGTTGGTGCCCCCAATGACCGCGAACGGGTCCGCCCAATGGAGTACTGTCACCCGGCGAGGCTCCTCAGGGGCGGGGCTACACGAAGCCGATCCGGCCCAGCACGCGCCGGATCGGCGACGGCAGCTTGCCCGCCACCTTGCCGACGACCATCTGGAGCTCCGGGATCCGGAACGCGAAGGCGAGGACCATGAACGTCAGCACGTAGACACCCATCGCGTAGGCGAACAAGCCGTAGGCAAGCAGGGGATTCGAGCCGGTATGGTCCAACGCGACGGTAAGCCATCCCGCCGTGGCCCAGATTACGCCCGCCATGACAGCCGCCGCCGCGACCACTCGCACCAGCCACGGCAGGAAATCGGCGGTCACGACATGACCGATCCGCTGCCGCAGGAAGAGGAGGAGGATAACGGCTTCCGAGGCGGTCGTCACGCTCAGCGCCAGCGCCAGCCCGGTGTAGCTGAGCGAGTCGATGAACAGCACGCAGAGGAGCAGGTTCAGGATCACCGACAGCACGACCGTGATCACTGGCGTTCGTGTATCGCGGGTGGCATAGAACACCCGCGTCAGCACCTCGGTCAGCGCGTAGCCCACGAGCCCGACCGCGAACCACGCGAGCGGGGCGATCACCAGCGCCGTCGACGCCGCGTCGAACGTCTCGCGCTGAAAGACGATCCGCACGATCGGCTCGCGCAGTAACAGCAGACCGACGCTGGCCGGAATCGAGAGAAAGAGGAGCGGACGTAGCGTCCGGTCGAGCGTCGCGCGGAATATCTCGTGGTCGCCCTGACTATGAATCGCCGCCAGCCTCGGGAAGATCACCGTCGAGATGCTGAGCGCCAGCACCCCATGGGGCAGCATCAGCAGTTGCCAGGCATAGTTGATGGCCGAGACGTGCTCGTCGCTGGTGGTCGAGGCGAAGGCGTTGACGGCGATGAAGTTCGCCTGAAACGCCGCCATTCCGATGATCCGGGGACCGAGCAGGCGCGCGACCTCGGAGAGGCCCTCGACCTGCCGTGACAGCGTCGGGCGAAACCGGATCCCCGCCCGGAACAGTCCCGGCACCTGGATCAGGAAGTGCCCGATCGCCCCGATGATCACCGCCCAGCCGACCGCGTAGATGCCGTGATCCGGGACGAAGAACAGCGCCCCGATAATGATTGCGATGTTGTAGACAATGGGCGCCAGGGCAGGAAGCGTGAACTGCTGATGTGCCTCAAGGATTCCCTTCGCGGCGATCCCGAATCCGAGGAACACAGGAGACAGGAGCAGGATTCGCATCAGATTGACGGCCGTGTCGGCCGTTTCGGCATCGAACCCCGGCGCGACGATTCGCATCAGTGGTCTCGCCAGCGCGAAGCAGACCGCGCTCGTCACGATGACTCCGACGCCAGCCCAGGTCAGCACCGCCGAGGCGAGACGCCACGCGCGCTCTTGGTCACCATTCGCGAGGTACTCGCCAAAGACCGGAATGAAGGCCGCGCCGAACGACCCCGCCATCACCACCAGGAAGAGCAGATCGGGGATCCGGAACGCGCTGACGTAGGCGTCCATCTCCGACCCGGTTCCGAACTGGCGGGCCAGGATCACCTCTCGGGCGAGCCCGAGCACGCGGCTGAGGACGAACGCCAACCCGACGATGATCGCGCTGCGGGCCATGCTTCCGCCAACCGCGCGGCCGCTCCCGGGGGATGCACCGGACCCTCGCGCGTCACCGCCGGCGGGATCGGCCTGGGGGTTAAACACCTGGGTCGCTTGGCTCATGGAGGAAGTATGCCTGATCGCCCATGAATGGAGTGGATCGGCCCTTTCTGGTAGACTTCGTCGGCTGCCGCACGCCTGGCGGCTTTTTCGTGTGCGACTGGATCGGTGGCGAGCGCAAACCGGCGCCCCCGCCGCCGCACAACAGGACAGGGCGCCGACCGCCTTGAAGGTGAACGACCGTGGCAAACAGCAAATCGGCTGAAAAGCGAATCCGAACCTCGGAACGCAAGCGTGTCCGAAATCGACCGTACCGCTCGGCGGCGCGAACCTTCGTCAAGAAGGCGGAGCTCGCGATTGCCGCCGGTAATCAGGATGCGGCCGGCGTGGCGGTGCCCGTCGCGATCCGCACCCTCGACCGTGTGGCCTCAAAAGGCATCATTCACCGCAACAACGCCGCTCGCCGCAAATCCCGGCTGATGAAGAAATTCAATGGCCTGACGGCGAGTGCCGCCCAGGCTTAGAGCTTGCGCCAATAGACGATCTGCCGCATCGGCGCTTGGTCGATGCGATCGCCTCCCGATTCGTGTAGCGGCGGCCAAGGCGGCTATGGGCACGTACCCATTCCTCTGCGCTCACTGGTCTTCGGGCGAGAGTTCTGGGCCATTCCTGGGTCAAGATCGAGGTACGGTGAACTTGGCGGATCGACCACCAATGCCTCCTGAAGGCGGCACTGCGCTCATGGCCGGATACATGGCGTGGCCGCTCTCGTGACAAGGTGCCACTAGCGCGGCCCGGTCCCGGCGGCGAGTACCTCGTACAGGATGTCGGTGGCGTCCCGCAGCTCACCTACCTTCATCCGGCGGTCCGCTGCCTCCAAGGTCTCGCCGAGCTGCTTCGCTCGCCCGGAAGGTTGACCGCGCAGACCGCGTTCGATCGAGCTCATCCGGCCCGGATTGGGCAGACGCAGCTCCTTGCCGACGTCACCGGCGGAGCGGCGGCCAGCCGCCGCCATGACCACGGAGAGCTCGACCGTTTGGCTCAGCTGCGCCAGCACCTTGGCCGGGTCTTCTCCAGCGCTCAATAGCCGGTCGAGCTGCACGGTCGCCTCGCCGATTCTCCCCTGGGTCGCCGCGTCGATGAACCCAAAGATCCGGTCCGTGTCACCCGGGGCGATCAGGCTCGTGATCAGCGCGGGCGTGATCGACCCTGGATGAGCGGCCACCGCCAACTTGGCGATCTCGTTGCCCAGCGCCTCGAGATCTGGTGGCCGGTCGAAGGCGGGGTTGTTCGATTTCGCGGACCAGCTCTGGGGATACAACGTCTCCGCCAAGTGTTTGGCGACCGGCGCGTCGATCCTGGATCCCTCATCAGCCGCGCGGACCCCAATCCAGCTCAGCAGGTCACGACCACGCGGTGGATCGGACAGGAAGATCGTCGCACTCTTCGGCAGCGCTTTCTTGACAGCCGCCGGCACCGCTGGGAGCGAGGGGTCGAGCAGGATGAGAGTGGTGGCATCCGGGATCGCGGCGAACAGATCCGCCCAGGCCGGCGGGGTCGCACCGTCTCTCGCACTCGCCTTCCCGAGCCGGGCCATCACATCTTCCACGATGACGACGCGACCGGCGGAGAAGAACCCGACGCTGATCGCGTCCATCTGGATGTCACCGAGCGTGGCGGTCTTGCCGTCGATCGTCGAGGTGCTTTGTCCGGAAGGGTCGCGGTCTCGGAGAATGCCGCGAACCGCGTCGCGAGCCATTGAGCCGTCTGGGCCAAGCACGATCGCGATCATGGTTTCCCCGCCGCTATCGTGCCCACTTGTGGCGCGAGTCCTTCCACCACTTGAGCGCGTCGCCTCGATACTTGTCATCCCACCAGCTGTGTGGGAGGGACGGTCCCACGCTTCACTCCGATGCAGCTGCTTGGATAAACTCCGCGACGAGAGATCCTCCGGCGGAAGCGCGACGCGCTGAAGCCGGTCGTTGAATCGGCGCAAAGCGCCATCCTTGATGCATGTAAGCGGGGCAGGTCGACCCGTGAGTTTCCGAATGCAATGCGGAGCCTTGAACCTGCATATGCAGGTGGGTGCCGCGGACCACACGCGGGACACGTCCCGCGGGGAGCAGCTCCCGGCTCTTCAAAAGTTGGCTCAAGACCACATCGACATCACGGAAGCCACGGGACCGACCGAGCGTTGAGAATATCACGATCGGCCCGGGCGTTTCAATGATCACGGACACCACGCGGCAAAGGCGGGCGGGAATCGGCTTTGCCTGTAAGATGAACCGGCACGGTCGCGATCATGGTGGCACTTACGCTTCGCTGATGCCGCCCGTTTGGGCTGTAGGCCCATGACGCATCCGAAGCACCCGCGTCCTCTGTGTCGGGAGAACGATCAGGAATGTCAGCGACGAGAGAAACAGCATTCGCCCGTGCGTCACCACGACGTGTCGTCGTGACAGGGACCGGGGCCATCTGTCCGGTCGGGAACACAGTGGCCGACGTTTGGGCGGCGATCGCCGCCGGTCGGTCCGGCATCGCGCCGATCACCCGGTTCGCCGCCGATGGCTTCGAGACCCGGTTCGCCGGGGAAGTCAAGGGGTTCGAGCCCGCCGCCGCGCTGGGGCGGAAGGAGAGCCGGCGCATGGACCGCTTCACGCAGCTCTCCGTCGCCGCGACCCGCGAAGCCGTCACCGCCGCGCGGCTGGACATCGCCAGCGATCCCACCCGTGTTGGCGTGGTCGTCGGCACCGGCATGGGCGGGATGGAAACGTTCGAGGACGGCATCGAAACCATGTTGATGAGTGGGCCGAATCGGGTCTCACCCTTCTTCGTGCCGATGATGCTCCCCAACATGGCGGCCGGTATCGTCTCGATCGACATCGGCGCCAAGGGTCCGAACTTCGCCACGGTCTCGGCCTGTGCCAGCTCGGCCCACGCGATCGGTGAGGCGACGATGATGATCCGGAATGGCTACGCCGACGTCATCCTCGCCGGTGGGGGCGAGGCTCCGGTGACCCGGATGGGCGTCTGCGGCTTCAACGCGATGGGCGCCCTCTCGAAGCGCAACGACGAGCCGGAACGCGCCAGCCGGCCGTTCGATGCCGGTCGCGACGGGTTCGTCCTGGCCGAGGGTGCCGCCGTCCTGGTCCTGGAGGATCGCGAGCGGGCGGTCGCTCGCGGGGCGCCGATCCTGGCCGAAGTGATCGGCTACGGCACGACCGATGACGCCAACCACATGGTCCAGCCCGCGCCCGGTGGTGAGGGTGCCGCCCGCGCGATGTCGATTGCCCTGGCCGACGCCTCCATCAACCCGGCGAAGGTTGACTACATCAACGCCCATGGCACATCCACCCAGCTCAACGAGAAACTGGAAACGCTGGCGGTCAAGCGAGTGTTCGGTGACCGGGCGACGACAATGCCGATCAGCTCGACCAAATCCATGACCGGTCATCTGCTCGGCGCCGCCGGTTCCCTTGAATCCGTGATCGTGATCGAGGCCATGCGGTCTGGCGTGCTGCCGCCCACCATCAATCAGGACCAGCCAGATCCCGAATGCGATCTCGACACGATCCCGAACGAAGCTCGCGCGAGTCAGACCCGGATCGCGATGACCAACTCGATGGGTTTCGGGGGCCATAACGTATCGCTCATCTTCGCCGATGCCAACCACGCGCAGTCGTGAGCGCTGGCGTCGATAGACATGGCAGGGCGCGGGTCGTCGTCACCGGGATAGGCGCGATCTGCGCGCTCGGTCACGGCGTCGATGACATTTGGTCGGCGATGATTGCGGGTGAGACGGGCATCGATACGATCTCCAGTTTCGATCCCGCTGGTTTCAGCACGACGTTCGCGGCCGAAGTCGGCGACCTTCCGGTGAACGATCTCTTGGGGCGGAAGCAGGCACGCCGGATGGATCGCTTCACGCAGTTCGCGGTGATCGCCGCCCGCCAGGCGGTCACGCGCTCGGGACTCGATATCGCGGGCGAACCGGAGCGGGTCGGGGTCATCATAGGTTCGGCCCTGAGCGGGTTCGAGACATTCGTGATCGCTACAGAGACGATGCTCACATCGGGGCCGCGGCGCGTCTCTCCGTTCGCGGTCCCGATGACGATCCCGAACATGGCCCCGGGAACGGTCGCGATCGACGTCGGCGCAAAAGGTCCCGCCTTTGCACACGCCTCAGCCTTCGCCAGTGGAGCGCACGCGATTGGCGAAGGGATGCGCATGATTCAGGATGGCCGCGCCAACGCCATCATCGCCGGTGGTGCCGAAGCCCCGTTGATGCCGCTGTCCCTTGCCGCGTTCGCCGCGATGGGTTCGCTTTCGCAAGGAAACGCCGCCCCCAAACACGCGGTCCGCCCCTTCGACTTTCACCGCGACGGCTGCGCGTTGGGAGAGGGAGCCGGGGTGCTCGTGCTCGAAGCCCGCGACCACGCGATAGCCCGGGGCGCCGAAATTCTTGCCGAGATCGTAGGCTACTGTGCGACCGCGGACGCCTTTCATGAGGTGCGGTTAGCGCCGGACGGCGATGGTATCGCACGGGCAATGGCGGGAGCGATCGCGGATGCTGGCCTGCCGCCCTCGTCGATCGGTTACCTGAATGCGCACGGTACCGCAACCGTTATGAACGACGCCTATGAGACTGCCGCGATCAAGACCGTCTTCGGTGACGCCGCGGGCGAGCTGCCGATCAGCTCCACGAAGGCGATGTCCGGCCATCTGCTGGGGGCGGCGGGCGGTCTGGAAGCGATCATCTCGATCAAGGCACTCCGAACCGGGATCCTGCCGCCGACGATCAACCTCGAGACGCCGGATCCCGCCTGCGACCTCGACTACATTCCGGGGGTGGCTCGCAAGCGTCGGATCGACTCGGTGATGTCGAACTCAATGGGCTTTGGCGGCCACAACGTCTCACTCATCTTCACCACCCACCACTGAGCCCGGTCGATTCCTCCACCGGACACCGTGTCGGAGTTGCTCGTGACCAGGGTCTCACTGAGCCATACACTTCTGTAGCGCTGAAGAGAGAACGCTATGCACGAGATGCCCTCAGTTCACGTCGCCGATGCCCCAGCCATCGCGGGATTGGGTTTTCGGCGACTGCGCAATCCTGAAGACTACACGGGGATGGCCGCTGTCCGCGGTGGATCAATTGACCGGGATCAGGTCGATCCGCGGTCGCCCCGTGAATCGATACCGACCGCGGATGAAATGGCCGCGACATTTCCGTTGGCGGAAACGCGAGAGCATCCCGATCTCATGATAGCGACGATTGGGGAGCGGATCATCGGGTATAGCCACACGCTGTGGCGTTGGACCGAAATCACGGGAGAGCGTGTTTATTTGCACCTCGGCTATGTGTTGCCCGAATGGCGTGGCCAAGGAATAGGTTCCGCCATGGTGCATTGGAGCCAGCACCGTATCCGGGAGATTGCCGCTGAGGACAACCATCAGGGACCGGCGACATTCGCGACCAACGTGTCCAGCACCGAGCGCGAGGCCGATGCGCTTATGCGACACGAGGGGTATGTTGTGGTACGACGGCTCACCGACATGGTGTTGGAACCGACGGTGTTTACTGTTCCTGCTGCGCTTCCTGATGGCGTCCTACGACGCCCTCTCGATCCGGAACACTTCCGCGCGGTGTAGGTGTATGACGCCTGGAAGGACGCGTTTGCGAGTATCTGGACCAGCACTCCGCCAAGTCAGGAGGACTTCGCGGAATTTGCAGGTGACAACTTCGCCGGGTCCGACTTCGATCCCACGTTGTGCTGCGTTGCGTGGTCCCAGGAACAGGTAGTTGGATTCGTCTTGAGCCAGATGAGCAAGGGCGTGGGCGTCATTGCCGAAGTCGCGGTACGTCCGGGGTGGCAGCGGCGCGGTATCGCCCGGTCACTGATGCAGTGCATGCTCAACACCTTGAACGAACGGGGATTTCCTGAAGCACGGCTCCTTACGGATGCAAACGATGGACATGGTGCTCGCAGCTTGTATGAACGACTGGGTTTCCGTGAACGCAAACAGCATTTCTTTTGCCGCAAGCCACTCGGTGCCACATGACGAGCAAACGATGGCACGTCGGGCAGGCAGAGACCCTAAATCGCTTTGCTCTCTCCGGCGCAGTTGCTCGACACAGCTGTTCGACACAGCTGCTGGATGACAATCTCTCAGCACAGCGCTCTGATTACCCTACCGCCCGTATCCCGCGCGTCCGGGACACGGAAACGGCCCCAGAGCTGTTCTCCAGGGCCGTCATCACGCTCGCGCTCGATGGCGCTAATCGAGGTAGCCCTGAAGCTGTGTGCTCGAGCTCGGATGCCGCAGCTTGCGCAGGGCCTTGGCCTCGATCTGCCGGATCCGCTCGCGGGTAATCCCAAAATCCCGGCCGACCTCTTCCAGTGTCCGGAACCGGCCGTCATCGAGGCCATACCGGAGCACGATGATTCGCCGCTCGCGCTCGGTGAGCTTGTCGAGGGCGTCACCGATCTGCGCCTTGAGCAACTGTTGTGATGCCAATTCCAGTGGGGCGGGCATCGACTCGTCCTCGATGAAGTCGCCCAGGAACGCATCGCCCTCGCTGCCAACCGGCGCTTCGAGCGAGACCGGATGCCGGGCGACATCGAGCACCTGGCGCACCTTGTCATCGGTCACCGCCATCGCCCGGGCGATCTCGACCTGCGTTGGCTCGCGCTCGAGGATCTGTTGCAGCCGGTGCGAGGTCTTCTTGACCCGGTTGATCGTCTCGCCGACGTGAACCGGCAGCCGGATCGTTCGGCTCTGGTCGGAGATCGCCCGCGTGATCGCCTGGCGAATCCACCAGGTGGCGTACGTGCTGAACTTGTAGCCACGGTGATAGTCGAACTTGTCGGTCGCCTTCATCAATCCGATGTTGCCTTCCTGGATGAGATCCAGGAACGACAGGCCGCGCCCGACGTACTTCTTGGCAACGGAAACCACGAGCCGCAGGTTGGCCTGAATCAGGTGGGCGCGGGCCGAGTTCCCGTCCTGCACATCGACATCGAGCGCCCAGCGATCGTCCGCCGCGAGGCCCCGCTCTTCCAGGCGCGACTCGGCCAGCTTGCCACGTTCCATCCGCGTCGCCAGCCAGACCTCTTCCCGCATCGTCAGCAGGTCGGTCTCGCCGATCTCCTGCAGATAGAGGCGGACCGAGTCCCCAACACCGGAAGCCAGTGGGTCTTCGGCGAGCTGACGTGCCGCTTCGGCCTTCGTTCGACTTCGTACCGCCTTAACTCGCGCCGGGGGAAGCATCGGCTGTTCGTCGACGACATCAATCCCTTCCGCGACGAGGGCCGAGTAGAGGTCTTCCAGAGAGTCGAGCTGTTCCTCGGCGTTCGGGAACGCGGCGATGATGTCATCGGAAAGGAGATAGCCCTGCCCCTTTCCCTTTTCAATCAGGCTCGAAACCATGAGTGCGATTCCATCCCTCGGACGAGCGCAGCGCCAGGTGCGGAACCGGGCGTTGCGCGGCTGAACGTTCGCGAGCCGATCGACGCATTGTCGTGAGCGTGACACACCAGAGCGATGCACCAGTCCGTCACTGCTCAGCGAATGTGGAATCCGCCTTTCCGGTGTGGGCGATGTGCGGGCATCCAGCTCTCCATCACGAGATAACGGCGGCAACCGAAAGTATCTATATCATATAGGATCGCAAGCCTCGGTTTCAACCATGTGCATACAATATACTGATCGGCGGCGAATCCGGACACCTTGTCGATGCTATACTTCTTCGATCGAGAACAGCACCCCACCCATTCTTGTCATCAGGAGCCGCCTCCCCAGATGTCCGGACATTCCAAGTGGTCAACGATCAAGCGAAAGAAGGGCGCCGCCGACCAGAAGCGCGGCCAGCTCTTCACCAAGCTGGCACGCGAGATCACCGTCGCGGCAAGGATCGGTCTCCCCGATCCTGATGCCAACGCCCGCCTCCGGATCGCCGTTCAGAAGGCCCGCGCCGAGAGCATGCCGAAAGACAACATCGACCGCGCGATCCAGCGAGCGACCGGGGGCGATGGCGCCGAGCAGTACGAAGAGATCTACTACGAGGGATACGGACCGGGTGGCACCGCGATCATGATTCTGACCATGACCGACAACAAGAATCGCACCGTCGGCGAGCTTCGCGCGGTGTTGACCCGTTCCGGCGGGTCGTTGGGTGAGAACGGCAGCGTAAGCTGGATGTTCGATCAGACCGGCGTGATCACGATTCCGGTCAACGGATCCGATCCCGAGGCGCTCGCGCTCGAAGCGATCGATGCCGGGGCCAGCGACGTTCAGGTCGAGGATGGCATCGTCGAGATCTATACCGAGCCCCAGGATCTCCACAAGGTGCAGGAACAACTTGCCGGTAACGGCCACGAGGCCGAGGAGGTCGAGCTCGTGATGAAGCCGAAGACGATGCTTCAGCCGGACCCCAACGCCGCCGTCAAGGCGATCCGCCTCCTCGAAAAGCTCGAGGATCTGGACGATGTCCAGACCGTCTTCTCCAACCTCGACATCACCGACGAAGTGCTCGCCGAGGTCGGATAGGGATCAATCCGTGGCGCATGCCCAACTGACGACCCTCGGCATGGACCCGGGCACCGCGATCCTCGGCTTCGGCGTGATCCGGGGGACATCCGATCCCGTGCTCGTCGATGTCGGGGTGATCGAGACCGAAGCCGGTTCCCCGATGCCGGACCGCCTCGTAATCCTGCACCAGCGAACGTCGGAGCTGATCGATCGGTACCGTCCTGACGTCCTCGCCATCGAGCAACTGTTCTTCGCCCGCAACGTCACCACCGCGATCGCGGTCGGGCAGGCTCGGGGGGTGGTCCTCCTCGCCGCCGCCCAGAAGGGCGTCCCGGTCGCCGAGTACAGTCCGTCCGAGGTGAAATACGCCGTCGTCGGCTACGGCAAGGCGGACAAGCGGCAGATGCAGGAGATGGTCCGGATCATCCTGAACCTGAGCCACGCGCCGACCCCGGACGACGCCGCCGACGCCCTCGCGATCGCCCTCTGCCATGCCCAGACCGCTCCTTTCAAGGACCGTGTCGCCGCCACCGCCGCCGACGATGCTCGCACGGGCCGGAGCTGAGCGGTGCCGCGACATCCCCGGCTGGATCACACGCTTGTCGCGCAAGGACTGGCGGACACCCGATCCCGCGCCAAGGCGCTCATCCTGGCCGGTGATGTCCTCGTCAACGGCGAGCGCGAGACCCGCTCCGGCCATCCTGTGGCCTCGACCGACGCCATCGTCCTCCGCCAGAAGCCGCGATTCGTCAGCCGGGGGGGCGAGAAGCTGGATCACGCCCTCACCGCCTTCAACATCGACGTCTCGTCTCTCGTGGCCGCCGACTTCGGAGCCAGCACCGGTGGGTTCACCGACTGCTTGCTTCAGCGCGGCGCGTCCCACGTCTATGCGATCGACGTGGGCTATGGCCAGCTCGACGAGCGCCTCCGGCACGATGTCCGGGTGACGGTCATGGAGCGGACGAATGTTCGCTATCTCGAAACACTACCCGAACCTGTCGATATCGTCGTGATCGACGTCTCCTTCATCTCGCTGGCGCTGATGTTTCCGGTCGTCGCCAGGGTGCTGATCGCCGATGGCGTCTGTGTCCCGCTGATCAAGCCCCAGTTCGAGGCGGGCCGGGAGGATGTCGGCAAGGGCGGAGTCGTGCGCGATTCGGTCATTCATCGCAAGGTGCTCGGCGAGGTCGCTCGTGCCGCGAAGGAGCACGGGCTGTTCGTCACCGGTCTTGTCGCGTCACCATTGAAGGGACCGGCCGGCAACGTCGAGTTCCTTGCCCATCTGACCCGGCGCCCGGCGATCGCGGAGATCGACGCGACGGTCGATCGTGTGCTTCAGGAAGCCGCCAGCCTCGGAGGTTTGCCATGACGACAGAGCGGGACCCGTTCGCGGCGATCAGGCGGGCACTCGCTCCCGCATTCGGTCCGGACGCCGATGATGGCGAGATCGTCCGGGCCGACGACGAAACGGTCCCCCGGCTCCGCCTCGATCCGGACCGCGCCCACCGCACCGGCATCCCCGAAATCGTGCTGGCCGAGCGCAAGACGACGGCGGATGTCGCCCGCTCGCTGATGCACCTCGCCCGCGCTTCGGGGCGAGCGCTGGCCAGCCGCGTCCGGCCGGAGCAGGCCGCGGACCTTCCAGGGTTGATCGAGCCGTCGTTCACTCTCATGCAGGACGCCGAAGCGCGCCTGGCCATGGTTGCCTTCGGTGATGCCCGGCCCGAATCGAGCGGAGGCCGGGTCGCGATCGTCAGCGCGGGCGCGTCCGACCGTCCCGTCGCGCGGGAGGCTCAGCTCATGGCCGAGGAGATGGGGAGCGAGGTGATGTGGGTGGCCGATGTCGGCGTCGCCGGATTGCACCGGCTGATCCGCCCACTCCGGGATGTTGTCGCGTTCGACGCCGATGCGGTGGTCGTGGCGGCGGGGATGGATGGCGCGCTCCCGGCGGTGATCGCGGGCCTGATCCCGATTCCGGTGATCGGCCTGCCGGTCAGCGTTGGCTACGGCTACGGTGGGGATGGGACAGGAGCGCTGATGTCGATGCTTCAGTCGTGTGCGCCGGGGATCGCGGTCGTCAACATCGACAACGGCATCGGCGCCGGCTCGATGGCGTCCCTGATCGCCCGCCGCGCGGCCATCTCCCGCGCCCGCTGACCGTTCAGCGTTCGCCCCCGTTCATGGCCGCCAGGAGCGCCTCCGCGGCCGCCTGGGGCGTGCGCGCTCGCGACATGATCTCGTCCACCAGCGCCTCGAAAGAGCCGGCATCGCGCGCGTGCCGTTCGGCCCCCCGAAGCAGGCCAGCCTGGACCCGGCTCGCCAGCTCGGTCGCCGCGTTCCGGCGCAGGCGCTTGTTCATCTCACCCGATGCCCGCAACCAGTCCCGATGCTTTTCGATTTCCACGATCAGCTCGTCGATCCCGGTCCGCTCGGTGGCGCTCGTCTTGAGCACCGGTGGATTCCAGGATGTGGAGGCGATCGCGTCGTCGAAGGTCAGCGTCCGCAGGCGGCGGAGGTCGCTCGCCAGCTCGTTGGCCTCCGGGCGGTCCGCCTTGGCGATCACGATGATGTCGCCGATCTCCAGCGCCCCGGCCTTGAGCGTCTGCACGCCGTCGCCCAAACCAGGCACCTGCACCAGCAGGGTTGTCAGCGCGAGCTGGGCGATCGCGACCTCGTCCTGCCCGGTGCCGACGGTCTCGATGATCACCGGGTCGAACCCGGCGGCATCGAACGCACTCACCACGGCGAGCGCGTTCTGAGCCAGCCCGCCACCGAACCGCCGGGATGCCATACTCCGGATGAACACTTCCGGATCTGCGTGCCATTCGGTCATCCGGATTCGGTCGCCGAGCATTGCACCGCCGGTGATCGGGCTCGTGGGGTCGATCGCGATCACCGCGACCTTGGCCCCCTTGCCCCGGTAGGCGCGGATCATCTCGTTGGCGAGCGTCGATTTGCCGGCGCCGGGCGGTCCGGTGATTCCGATCAGGTGGGCGTTACCGCCTATACGATAAAGTCGTTCGAGCGCGCCGCGGCCGATTGCGTCGTCGTTCTCGATCCGGGTCAGGAGCCGGGCCAGGGCCGAAAGATCGCCGTCGAGCACCCTCGCCGACAAGCTCGTCCTCTGATCGGGGGTGACCATCGCTCAAGCCGTGTCGGAGCGCGACGGCGCATGCTCGCGCACGAAACCGATCGCGGTCTGCAACGGGGTACCGGGGCCGAACACCGCCGCCACCCCCATCGCCTTGACCGCCGCGATGTCGTCCTCCGGGATCGTGCCGCCGGCCACCACCAGCACATCCGCGCGGCCCACCGCTTCGAGCGCCGCCATGATCGGCGGAAAGAGCGTCATGTGCGCGCCAGAAAGGATGCTCAGCCCGACGACATCGACATCTTCCTGCAGGGCGGCGTTGGCGATCATCTCGGCGGTCTGGAAGAGCCCGGTGTAGATCACCTCGAACCCGGCATCGCGGAAGGCGCGGGTCAGAACCTTTGCCCCCCGGTCGTGCCCATCGAGCCCCGGCTTGGCGACGAGGATACGGATCGGGCGTTGCTCGTCTACCGGCGTCCGTTCGTCTGCCATCGCGATTCCACCCTTTCCTGGTCAGCTGCCGCCGTAGTCGTGGAACCCTGCGCCGCTCTTGCGTCCGAGCCGGCCCGCCGCGACCATCTGACGCAGCATCGGCGCCGGCCGGTACTTGTCCCCGAATTCGGCGTGCAGCACTTCCAGGATGCCCAGGCAAACGTCCAGCCCGATCAGGTCGGCGAGTGCCAAGGGCCCCATCGGGTGCGATGCGCCCAGCCGCATCACGGTATCGATATCCTCCGCCGAGGCCACGCCTTCGGCGAGGCAGAAGACCGCCTCGTTGATCATCGGCAGCAGGATCCGGTTGGCGACGAACCCCGGCGCGTCGGCTACCGGCACCGGAGTCTTGCCGATGCGCTCAGCCAGGTCGGTGACCGTGGCCACCGTCTCGTCGCTGGTTTGCAAGCCCCGGATCACCTCGACCAGCTTCATGACCGGGACCGGATTGAAGAAGTGCATCCCCGCCACGCGCTCCGGATTGGGGACACTCCCGGCCAATGCCGTGATCGAGATCGAGGAGGTGTTGCTGACCAGGATCACATTGGGTTGGACGATCTCGGAGACGCTGGCGAAGACCTCCGTCTTGGTTGGGAGCGATTCGTTGACCGCCTCGATCACGAGATCGCAGGAGGAGAGATGATCGAACGTCGTCGATCCTTCGATCCGGCTCAGGATCGCGTCGCGCCGCTCGGCGGTCATCCGCTCTTTCGCGACGAGCCGGTCGAGGTCGGCGGTAATTGCCGCCAATCCTCGGTCGAGCCAGCTCTCGGACTGATCGATCAGCACGACATTGAGCCCGCCCCGCGCCGCGATCTGGGCGATCCCGCCTCCCATCGTGCCCGCGCCGACCACGCCAATCGTCCCGATCCTTGCCGCCGCCCCGTCCCGATCGCCCTGGCCTCCGGAATCCTGGTCCATCGTCGTTTCCATCATTTCGTTCAGGAGGCTCCACCGGCGCTCCGGTCCACGAGCGGCTGGTTCGCCGGATCGTTGCCGATGTTCATCGCGTCGATGATGCCGCGATCGTGCCAGATCTCCACGAGGTCGGCCGCCATGCTCACGATCCGGTTCAGGTCTTCGCGCTCCGACGGCGCGAAGCGCGAAAGGACGTGCGCGATGGGAGCGTTCGCGCCCCGGCCGATTCCGACCCGGAGCCGGGGGATCTCCTGCGTGCCGAGGATCCCGAAGATCGACTTCAGTCCGTTATGGCCTCCGGCGCTCCCCCGCGCCCTGATCCTGATCTGCCCGAATGGAATGTCGAGATCGTCGGCCACGATCAGCGCCCGCTCGGGGCCCGTCTTGTACCAGTTGGTCACTTCACGGACCGCGACGCCGCTCTCGTTCATGTAGGTCTGCGGCTTGACCAGGATGAACCGCGCGCCCGCGCGCCGGGCCTCGCTCACCTCGGCCTTGAACCGCCGCCGCGATTCCGGCGCGGATACGCGCTTCGCCAATTCGTCGATCACGAAGAAGCCCAGATTGTGCCTCGTATCAGCGTACCGCCCACCTGGGTTGCCGAGACCGACGACAACGCGCGTGTTCATATCAACGGGCATGGCGGAGAAGTCCTCGTCGGTCGATGCGGCGGCGGTGCGGTCGGGTGCGATCAGACGACGAAGCGCGGAGAGAATCGGCACGGTGAATCCCGGACGTGGGGGCGGAGCGTGAACGATCGATCCGGGACCGCCGCCCCGAGAAGGGAATCACGCGATCGACGGGACGCCGTATACTGCTGGAAGCATTGTGCCATGGCGGCGCGGAAGGTTCCCTTGCATCAGGAGTTGCCGCCGATCCTGGTCGAATCGCGCGAAACCCTGGTGAGCAACGATGAACATCTTCGGCATTGGCGGTCTCGAGATTCCGATCATCGTGATCGCCGCGCTCCTCATCTTCGGCCCCGGCAAGCTCCCGGAGGTAATGGGCCAGGCGGGCAAGCTGGTACGTGACTTCCGGCGGATGTCGGCCGAGCTGACCGGTGAGTTCGAGAAAACGATCGCCGAGGCGAAGGACATCGGCTCCTCGATCCAGAGCGAGGTCGGCGGGATGTCGAAAGAGGTCAACTCCGTCGCGAACAGCGTCAAGAAGGATCTTGGGATCAAGGGCACCAGCGCCCGCAAGCCGGGCATCACGTCCAAATCGGCCGCGGCCACCAACAAGAAGAACACTGCCCCGGCGACCGCGAAGACGACATCGAAAGCTGGCGCGAAATCGACGACGACCGCATCGAAGACATCGGCTTCCAAGGCCACCTCGACGAACACCGCCGCCAAGCCCGCGGTGGCTACCACAACCACACCGGTGTCGACCACAACGAAAACCGCCGCCACGGTGACCAAGAAGCCGGCGATACCAGTCGCCTCGCGCGAGGACCCGGCAGCCGGTATCTCGCTCTTCGAGCCGGTCGCGGTGGAGCGGTCTCGCCGCTCACGGACCGCCACCCCGTCCGTCATTGGCGACCGCACCCCGCGCGGGGTGCTCCGCGAGCCGGAGCTGGCGACGCCAACGACCGTCACCACGACGGTGGGCGCCGAACCCGTGCTGGCGTTGACCGATGATCCGCTGGCCCGCACCCGACAGCGGCGCCGGACCGCCGGCTACGCCCAGCGGTCGGCCTGACGCTGATGCTCGTGAGTCGCTCGCTGTATCACGCAGTCTCAAGACTCGGCGCACCGGTTGTGAGCCAGATGTGGTAACCACGATTCACTCGACCGCGTCGCCTCCTCCCGCAACGACTGAGATCGTCGGCCCGTTTGCCTTTGCGTTGCTTGCCGAGGACACCGGAACCTACGCCCGACGTGGCCGGATCCAGACAAGCCGGGGCGAGATCGAGACGCCGGTGTTCATGCCCGTCGGCACGCAGGCGACCGTCAAGACCCTCTCGCCGGATGAGGTCGCCGGAACGGGAGCTCGAATCCTCCTTGCCAACACCTACCATCTGATGCTGCGTCCTGGTGTCGAGACGATCCGGGGCGCGGGCGGTCTGCACAGCTTCATGGCCTGGCACCACCCGATCCTGACCGATAGCGGCGGCTTCCAGGTGTTCAGCCTGGCAGCCAACGCCAAGATCCGTGAGGAGGGTGTCACCTTCGCCTCCCACATCGACGGCTCGCGGTGGACGATGACGCCGGAGTCGGCGATCGAACTCCAGCTTGGATACGGGTCGGACATCATGATGCAGCTCGATCACGTCCTTGGGCTGCCGGCCGAGACCGCCGCGATCCGCGACGCCACCGAGCGCAGCGCACGCTGGCTCGACCGCTCGGTCGCGGCCTACGGGGCCCAACGTGGTCCCGAGAGTCGCTCGGTCCTCTTTGGAATCCAGCAGGGCGGAATGGACAGGGCCCTCAGGATCGAGAGCGCCCGCCATGTCGCCACCGCCGATGTCGCCGGGTGCGCCGTCGGTGGACTCAGCGTTGGCGAGCCGAAACCGGTGATGGCGGAGATGCTCGAGGTCTCGACACCGCATCTCCCGCGGGACAAGCCGCGCTACCTGATGGGTGTCGGCTCGCCGGAAGACCTGTGGCACAGCGTCGCCCGTGGAATCGACATGTTCGATTGCGTGCTGCCGACCCGCGCCGCGCGTAACGGTGGGCTTTACACACCGGATGGCCGGCTGACGATCACGAATGCCCGTTTCAAGAACGCTCACACTCCTGTCGACGACGCCTGCGATTGCCTGGCTTGCACCGATTTCACCGCCGCCTATCTCCACCATCTCTTTCGATCGGGAGAGATTTTCGGGAGGCGCCTGGCCTCGCTCCACAACCTCCGGTTCCTCGCCCGGCAGATGGAGCGCATGCGTCATGCGCTGGAGAGGGGAACCTTCGCGTCGGCGTTCGCGGACTTCGAGGCACGGTACGTCCCGATCGAGCGGCGTGGCCGTGCCGGGGCGCTGACACGCCGGGATCGCTCTTCCCCTGTGGAACTCTCGTGAGCGGCGACAACTCCCCGACGAACCGTCGCTGGTATCTCGCTGACCCAGACCTGGAACCACGGGAAGGGGAGGGCTGGTATCGTCCGATCTTCGATCCCGAGCGAGAAGGCGCGGTCGCGGTCGGCGTCGATACTATCGAGATCGCCCGGATCGCGCGAACCTGCCGGGATTTCGGCGAGCGCTTCCTCGAACGCGTCTTCACCGAGCGCGAGCGCGAGCGCTACCGGGGGCGGGTCAACGAGCTCGCCGCCCGCTTCGCGGCCAAGGAGGCGACCTCCAAGGCGCTCGGAACCGGTATCATCGGGATCAGGTGGCGGGAGATGGAGATCCTGCCCAACCGGCGGGGAAAGCCCGTCTTGATCCTGCATGGAGGCGCCGCCGAGCGCGCCCATCAGCTCGGGCTGACCGACTTCAGCGTCTCGCTCACGCATTCCCGCGCCGATGCGATGGCCTTCGTCGTCGCCGTGAACCGTGCCCGCGCCCCGACGGACGCCACGGCCATCAAACAAAGCGGATAATGCGAGTGTTTTTGTAGGGGACGGCCCTGTGCCGTCCCGTGTCCATTGGCCGCCCTTGCAAGTGGCATCGGTGCCAACCTGTGTCGTTGAAAATGAGACATAACACGAATGACAGGACGAACCGCGTGACTGACGATTCAACGACCACGAGACCAGACATTGGGAGTGACGCGACCGTCATCGACGAGGCTCGGGTGCGGGCCGCGCTGCCGCGACGATCCGAGAACGCCCACAAGTGGGGCGTCGGCGGCGTCGTCGTGATCGCCGGGTCGCCCGCTTACCCTGGCGCGGCGGCGATGGTGTGCCGCGCCGCCGGACGGGCGGGGGCCGGGATCGTGATGCTCGCGACGAGCCGGGGCGTGATTGGTGCGATCGCCGCCGCGATCCCGGAGGTTGCCTTCATCCCCCTTCCCGAGACCGAGTCGCTGAGCGGCGTACACCGGGCCAACGAGCTGATCGGCGAGCAGGTCGCGAAATCCCGCGCCGTCGTGGTCGGGCCGGGACTCGGCGCCGACGAGGCGACGGACGGTCTGCTGGGCGGCTTGTTCGGTCAGGATCAAAAGGGTGCCAGCGCACGCGGCGGGATCGGCTTCTCCGTCCCAGTCGCCTCCACTCCCGCGGCTCCCGAACCGGCTCACGGAGGGTTGTTCGAGCACGGCGACTTGCATGTCGTGATCGATGCCGACGCACTGAACTGGCTGGCCCGGCAACCCGAATGGTGGGAACGAATCCCTCCGCAACGCGCTATCCTCACCCCACATCCGAGGGAAATGAGCCGCTTGCTGGACATCTCGATGGACGATGTTATCGCGGATCCGGTCACCATCGTGACCGAGGCCGCCAAGCGCTGGAATCAGGTCGTCGTCCTAAAGGGTGGGTATTCGGCAGTCTCCGATGGCGCGACGACGCTCGTCTCCGAGCTCGCCGCGCCGTCGCTTGCGACCGCCGGAAGCGGGGACGTGCTGGCCGGCACGATCGGGGCGCTCGTCGCCCAGATCTCATCGCCGCTCGACGCCGCGATGATCGCGCTGCACGTCGGCCCCCGCGCCGCCAACCGCCTCGAAGAGCGCTACGGGATGCTCGGGGTAATCGCCCCGGACCTGCCGGACGCGATCGCCGCCGAACTGGCGCTGCTCTCGGATTTCTGATCTCCGCTGTGTCGATGATCGAAGAGGTTCTTTCCCGTGTCAGACTCCCGCGAGAATCCCAGTGTCACCGCGATCATGCGGCGCGACGCCCCAGTTGCCGCGCCAAGTGATTCGATCGCTATGGTCGCCAAACTGCTCGTCGATCATCGCCTGCCCGGTCTGGCGGTGGTGGAAGACGGCAATCTGATCGGAATCATCACGGAATCCGACATCGTGATACGTGAAGCCGATGTCGAAGTACCGACCCCGGTGCCATTCTTCGACGCGATCTTCATGGCCGATGCCGGTCCGAATTTCGATGAAGAGCTGCGGCGAGTGCTGGCGGTCGATGCCCGCCAGTTGATGACCGCGCCGGTCGTCAGCGTCCGCTCGTCGGCGACCCTCTCCGAAGTCGCCACGCTGATGATCGATCGCAATGTCAATCCGTTGCCGGTGCTCGACGAGAAGCTCCAGCTTGTCGGCCTCGTCTCGCGGGCCGATCTTGTCCGGGTGATCTCCGCGCTCGAGAACCGGGACGCCTGACCGATGACCCAGCTTGCCGCTAACCCGCTGGATGCCATCATCGGGCAATGGCATGGCCGGCCCGTCGTCGGGGTCATCGACCTCGATGTCCTTGCCGCCAATATCGCCACCCTGCGCGGCCTGATCGGCCCGGACACTCGCCTCATGGCGGTCGTCAAGGCGAATGCCTACGGGCATGGCGCGATCCCGGTCGCGCGGGCCGCGCTCGCCTCCGGCGCCGACGAGCTCGCGGTCGCGACGGTCGACGAGGCGGCCCAGCTCCGAGGCGCGGACATCACGGCGCCTATCCTCGTCTTGGGGGCCATTGGCAGGGTCGAGCGCGCCCGCGCGGTCGGGCTCGACCTGGCGCTTGTCGTCGCCGACGCCTCGTTCGCGCACGCGCTGGCGGCGGACGTGAAGATGCAGGGCCGCAAGGAAGAGAATCCGGTCCCGGTCCATCTCAAGATCGACACCGGCATGCACCGTTTCGGCGCTACGCCCGAGAGCGCCCTCGGCGTCGCCCAAGCGATCACCAGCCATCTCGAGCTCCGGCTCGCCGCCGTGATGACGCATCTCGCCGCGTCGGACAGCTCCGATCCCACGTTCGTGATCGAGCAGGCCGCGAGGTTCGATCGCTGCATCGCTTCGCTGCGGAACGCCGGGATCGAGATTCCCGCCCAACACATCGCGAACAGTGCCGCCACGCTCCGTTTCCCGGAGATCCATCGCGATTTGGTCCGAATCGGCATCGCGATGTATGGGCTTCGGCCAGACCCGGCGATGCCGCTGCCGGAGACGATGCGACCGATCATGACGATTCATGGCCGGGTCACTCGCGTCATCGATTTGAACGAGGGTGACACGGTCGGCTATGGCCGCACCTACCGGGCGCCGTCATCGGGGCGGGCCGCGCTCGTCCCGATCGGCTACGCCGATGGGTATCGTCGCGCCCTGTCGTCGCGCGGATGGATGGCCGTCGATGGTGAGCGCGCGCCCATTCTGGGCCGGGTCTCGATGGACCAAACCGTCATCGGACTGCCTGAAGCACTCGTTGGGGAACCCGGCGCGCCGGTTACGATCGTGGGCGATGGCAGTCCCTCGTCCGCTGGCGCGCCGACGCTCGACGAGCTGGCGGAGCTCGTCGACACCATTTCCTACGAGATGGCGACCGGGCTGGCGCAGCGCGTCCCCAAGCTCTACATCCGGGACGGTGCCGTGGTCGATGTGTGCGACCTGCACGGCGCCCGCGCTCTGGGGGAGCCCTAGCCCGGATCGTTCACCAAGGGGAGATCGATCGGGGGGACCTTATAGGTGAGGACCGTGTATCATCCCAGTAAGTACCGTGGCCAACGCTGATTGTCATTCAGATCGCCGCGATGAATTCCAACAGCTTGTCGCGCGAAGTCCAGGTCGGTGCAGCCGACGGTTTCGCTTGCCGCGCAGCTTGAAGTCCGCTTCGCGACGCGGTTGTCCGATGCAGCTGTTCGACACGCCGCAAGAATTCCTCGGTCGCGGAGTTTGTCCAGTAAGAGCTTGCGCCAATAGGCGGACCGCCGCATCGGCGCTCGGTCGATGCGATCGCCTCCCGATTCGTGGAGTGGCCGCCCTCGTGGCGGCCAGGGCAGAGGTCGTCGCGTACCCATCAGGACCATACGCGTTGACCTCCTGGCTGAAGCTCCAAGCGTCATCGGAGCGAAGCGTGGGACCGTCCGTTCGCCACCGCTGTTCGACACAGCTGTTTGGATGACGGCGGAAGAGAATGCCAGAAAGCCACAGACAGCGTAGTAAGCATCACGTTGGTCCCCGCATCCTGAGCTCACGAACCCGATCGGCCGTCTCGCTCCCAGGAATCCCGCTTGGGAATCATCCGGGTCGAGCAAATCAGGACGCACAGCAAACGGGCTGGTGAGATAGCTCACCAGCCGCTTCGCTCAGGTCGTTGCCGGATTGACGTGGGGTGCGGCGGGGCGATTACTCCGCGCCGACGAACTCCGCCGCCACCCGTTTCAGGTTGTCGATGTCGCGCCGGACCACGAACGTGCGCCCGCTCATGTCGTCGCGGACATAACTCAGCGTTCGGTCATCCATCCATCGGTAAATGGTCGGGCGGGTGACTCCGAGCTGTTGCGCCGCGTTGCCGATGCTGACAAGCTCGCTCGGATCGTAGGCCCGGTACTTCGCCAGTGCCAGCATTCTGCCGAGATCGGTATCCCAGAACGAGCGGGGGACCGAGTAATCGTCCGCCGCGGCGGACCAGAAGAGCAACTGGAGCACCGACTCGATCGCCTCCAGCACGAGTTCCTTGGGTTCCCTGATCTGGCCGCGAGCCAGCCGGGCGAGGCGAAGGAGATCCTGGCCTAACGGTCCGTTACGGAGCTGCTCCAGCGACAACGATCGAAATGCGTCCGGCAAGAGCTGCGACACAAGCCGATGGTGATGGCTGTAAACCAACTGCAACGCGTTATCCATGACCTCCTGGTAGTCTCGGGACTCGGACTCCACGATGACTCCTTTCAGGTCCAATGGTGATCCAGACTAGTTCGTGGTTCGTCGCCGTGATCGGGGTGTACCTTTTGCACTGTACGGTCGGATTGTACGCTCACAGCGGACACGTGTCAATGATGCTCGTACACCGCGAACACAAGGAAGGCGGCATGGCACTCAGGGAGCGCGGAAGAGGATACGCGACTGGAAGAATGGAGGGCTTGGCACGGGTAGGGCGTTAGCTGCCGCTGCCGGTCGTCATCCCGCGAATCGCCAGCCCGACGATGAACAGCGCCACCAGACTGTAGATCAGTAATCCCTGACGAGGCGCCCGGTTTCGGACATAGGACCAGACAAAGGGAAGCACGAGGACCGCTGTGAAGCCATAGAGGAGGTGGACGAGATCGTTCGGTCGGTTGCCGAACAGGAACAGGACCATCCCGAGCCCACCCTGAAGCATCGCCAAGGCCTGCCCGAGCAGCAGCGCTCCGGCGATGTTCCCGGAGAGGGTTCCTCCACGGACGTATTCGAACAGGCCCCAAACTCCAGCGGCCAGGAAGAAGAGAAGCATGGTCGTCGCCAGACGATCATGGAAGAGTTCAACGACGTGCATCGGGTCAGGTTTCTCCGAAACGGGTGAGGTTAGCCCTTCGCCAGGATCACGCTGGACCTCGTTGCGTTCGAGTATACCGAAACCCCCTGGCGCCAATCGCGCACCGCGTCACGATGCCATATCCCCCGGCCGCCGACGCCCCGGTAAGCGGCATCGGTGCTTGGGAGATGCACGTTGGCCCCCGTAATTTCAGCCGCTTGACGAATGTGTCCGCCCGCGGTTACGCCCGCGAACGTGACGGCTCTGCGGACAGGCCCGAACGCTCGCTCACGAACGAGGCGATTCAGAACCCGGCGATGCCGTCGAACCCGAGCTGCCTCAGCCCGGTGGCCACCGGGCGCGGCTCCTCATACGGTCTGTACCCGTCCGCCGGGACAGTGCCGGCATGCGTTCCGGGCGACCAAACCGGACCTGGTTCGCGTCGCGGCAGCGCCGACACCGGCAGCTCGAGATCGCTTCGCGCCAAGGCGTCCCGCACCGTCGATTCGGCAAGAGCGTGACGGTTGTTGGTCTCGGAGAGATGCGCGAGCCATACCTCGGGTGCCGATCGGCCACCCTTGGCGATACCCGCCAGGGCCATCCCGCAATCCCGGTTCGAAAGATGCCCGACCGCCGATCCGACCCGCCGCTTCAGGTGCGGCGGGTACGGTCCACGTCGCAGCATCTCCTCGTCATGGTTCGCTTCCAGAATCACCAGCTCACTCGCCGCTACGGCTCCCGCGAGCCGCTCGTGCCAGGATCCGAGATCGGTGATGATCGTGATCGTGGTTTCCGGCATCTCGATCAGGTAGCCGCATGGCTCGTTGGCGTCGTGGTCGACCGGCAGCGCCCAGATCCGGACCCCGGCGATCTCGATCGGCCGGCTCGCTGCGATCGGCCGCCAGTGGGGATCGGCGATCCTGAGCCGATCGAACGTGCCCTGGGTAGCGATCACCGGCGTCTTGGCGTCGATGACCTGGGGAATCGTGCGGACGTGATCGATATGCTCGTGCGTGAGCACGATGGCGTCGATCTGATCGAGCCGGCGATTCCGCGCACTCAGCGCGCTTCGGATCATGCGGATCCCGACTCCGCAGTCCAGCAGGAGAAGAAGGTCACCGCGCTGGATCAGAAAGGCGTTCCCCGCGCTGCCGCTACCGAGGCTCTGCACCGAAACGGGCAGCGCGCCGGGCTGCTCGACAGGCGGCATGGCGGGTGTCGGCGACGGGTAGCTGGGCAAAATCATGAGGTCACACCGTCCATTCGCTCGGCGGTAGGCTATGCTCAGCGGAGCGTACCACGCATGTACGAACGAATCTGACCCTTTCCCTGTGCTGGAAGGGCGGCGCGATGTCAAGGCGATATCGACGGAGGCGCAACAAACGGTGTTCAATCGGGCTTCAGAAACTTTGCGGTCCGGATCTGGTGGTCCGGGCGGCCGCGCGTTCAGACTCTCCCCGTCGGCGAGGCGGATGATCGTCGCCGCGATCGTTCTTATCCTGCTCTTCGTGCTCCTGACGCTGACTGCCCCATTCTGGATCAACTGGCTCTGGTTCGGCAGCATCGGCTACCGCTCCATGCTCGTGACCAACTACGTCGGCACCGCCGTCACGTTCGTGGTGGTCGGGCTCCTGGCGGCGGCGATCTTTTTCACCAACGTCGCGCTCGCCCTGCGCGGGACGCGGGATCAGGCGGTGCCCCAGGAACAGATCGCGGGCCGGATCAGCCAGCGCGTGATCCAGTTCGTCGCGCTGACCGGCGCGGCGGTGCTGTTTCTTATCTATGGCACGTCGTCGTCCGGCTACTGGCGCGAGATTCTTCTCGCGCTCCGGGCCGAGCCGTTCGGCGTCAAGGATCCTACCTTCAACCGCGACGTCAGCTTCTATGTCTTCACGTTGCCGATGTTACAGGGCGCGCAACGGGCGCTCGTCTCGATCCTGATCCTGACCACGATCGCCGTCGCCGCCGTGTACCTGATCCGGCTCGGTGTCCGCTTCCGGAGCTGGGGTGCCGTGCCCTGGCGGGCGCTCCGTCACCTCAGCGCTCTCATCAGCGCCCTGTTGCTGCTGTTCGCCCTGGGCTACGTGCTGAGGAACTTCGATCTGGTCTACTCGAGCCGGGGCGTCGTCGTCGGGCCGGGGTTCACCGATGTCAACATCGTTCGCCCCCTGAACTGGCTGATGGCGCTTGTCTCGGCGATCGCCGCGTTCGGCTTGCTCTCGGGATCGGTGCTGAAGACGCCAAAATGGCTGGCGGGGCTGCTCGGAGGGTGGGCCCTGCTGGCGATCATCGTGACGCCCTTGCTCCCGGTGCTGGTCCAGCGGGTGATCGTCGAGCCAAACGAGTTCCAGCGCGAGGAGAAGTATATCGAGCGCAACATCGCGATGACGCGCGCCGCCTACGGTCTGTCCGACGTCGAGGTCCAGGAGCTGACCGGTCAGGATCCGATCGATCCGGCGACGCTGCCGGCGGACCAGCCGCCGCTCAGCAATGTCCGGATCTGGGACTACCGGGTTGTCCGTCCGATCTACCAGCAGGTGCAGACGTTCGTGCCGTACTACGAGTTCGCCGATGTCGATGTCGATCGCTATACCATCGACGGCCAACCGGTCCAGGTGCTCGTCTCGGCGCGGGAGCTCAATGTAGACGGGCTCCAGCAGGATGCCAGGACCTGGACCAACCGGCACCTGGCGTACACCCACGGCTATGGCGTGGTCGTCAGCCCAGCAAGCCAGGTGTCATCCAATGGGTGGCCGGTGATGACGGTCCGCGAAATCCCGCCGCTCGCTCCGCCCGAATTGCGGATCGACCGGCCCGAGATCTACTTCGGTGAGCTGCCGCAGGACTGGATCATCCTCAACACCGACCAGGGCGAGTACTCGGGACTCGATGTACAACCAGCCGAAACGGCCCAAGGCTACCAGGGCGAGCCCGCGGGCTCGATCTCGCTCGGCAATCCGCTCACGCGCGGCCTCGCCGCGCTCACCCTCGGCGACCGCAACGTGTTCATCAGCGGGCAGCTGACGGGAGATTCTCGCCTCGTCCAGACTCGCTCCGTGGTCGAACGAGCGGAGCGGATCGCCTCCTTCCTCGAATACGATCCGGACCCGTACCTCGTGATCGCCGACGGACGGCTGGTATGGGTGATCGACGCCTACACATCCACCTCGCGATTCCCCCAGGCGGCCCGGTACGACGAAGTCAACTACCTGCGCAACAGTGTCAAGGTCGTGATCGACGCCTACAGCGGAGAGACGACCTTCTATCGCACGGGCGTCGCCGATCCGATCGCCGACACCTACGGCGATGTCTACGGCGATCTGTTCACCCCGATCGACGAGGCGCCGCCGTCGATCAGCCAGCATTTCCGGTATCCTGAGCGACAGTTCGATCTTCAGTCCGCCGTCTGGTCGCGTTATCACGTCGATAATCCGCGATCGTTCTACGACGGCGAGGACTTGTGGACGAAAGCGGAGGAGGAGGTCGACGGCAACGTGCGGCCCATGGAACCGTTTTTCGTGACGCAGACCCTGCCGAACGAGACGGCAACCGAGTTCGCGCTGACGATTCCGTTCACACCTGGCGGTGGACAGACGGCACGGCAGAACATGACGGCGTGGTTCGCGGGGACGGCCGATCAGCGCGGTGACACCCGCCTGCGCCAGTATCGCTACCCGCGTCAGGTGACGGTGCTGGGGCCGCGTCAGATCGAAGCGAACATCAACCAGGATCCCGATATCTCGCAGCAGATCACCCTGTGGAATCAAAGCGGCACCGAGGTGATCCGGGGCAACATGCTGGTGATCCCGGTCAACGACGCAATGCTGTACGTCCAGCCGCTCTACCTGCAGGCGCGCGATTCGAGCGCGACCGCGCCAAAGCTGGTCCGGGTGATCGCGGCCACGAACGAGCGGGTCGTCATGCGCCCGACGCTGACCGACGCGATCGCGGCGCTGGGATCGCCGACCGCCGCCGCCGTCGATCAGATCGTCGAGGCCCCAGCGGACCTCGCGGAGGTCCCGGCAACGGAAGCGGCCCCGGCAGGAGTGCCCGCGCCCGCCCCGCCGGCGAGTGACGCCGCGTCCTTGAACCAGGACCAGCTGCTCGGCGAGGCGCTGGCGACCTACGACCGTGGCCAGGCCGCCCTCGCCAGCGGCGACTGGGCGACGTACGGACAGGAGCAGGAGCGCCTCCGCCAGATCCTGGAACGTCTCACCGGCACCCCCGCAACTCCGGTTGCCACCCCGTAGCGGCGGACCTTGTAAGCGGCATCGGTGTCCGCCCTCGCACGTTCGCTCTGATCGCGACACTCACTTCCCGCTACGTGGAGGGAACGGGCTAGCGGATATTCGCGCACACGTCTGCATGGGGAATCTGTCCGCATATGCCCGCCATCGGCTGCGCGCGCAAACCTTCCGGCAAGGGGAACACATGTGGGCTGTCAGCATCAGGCACTCCAGGCTACCGGTGCCCGTAGGGTGACTATCCGAGGCGGACGATGACGTGTAATCACCAGGAATCCGGTGTCCCGGGGAGGATCTCGCGCTCGGGTATTCCCCCTTCGGACACATGGACAGTGTCGGCGGTCCGGTCAACGCCACCAGCCTGGTAGGGTGTCGCAAAACCCGCGTCAAAAACGAGTATTCCGCTGTCGCCTGGTTCGGTTGGCAACAACACCCACATACTAACGAAGAATAATCCAAAGAAAACGACGCCCGTGCCGAGGAATGGATGCCGGAGGCGCACGAGCCACACGCCGAAGGCGAAGACCGCCATAATCGTCAGCGCGATGATTGTCATGCTCGTTCCTTTCCCGCCCCGGCCTACGAGTCGTCAGCGAACCTACTCATGACGATTAACGGTCGCGGTACCGTTGGCGTACCCGAAAAGCTCCACCCAAGGGTAGCGGTGGTTGAAGCAGTAGGCGAAACAAACGGCGAAGTGGGCGTGCGTGTCCTTGTACGCGTAGCCAAAGTTGCTCAGCCTCATCCAAGTGTCAGCCGCCTTGTACTCCCATCCAGGGATGTAGACTTCCACCCACGAGCCCAGAGAACGGATGTCGTAGACCCTATATCCATCGTAACACCAATACATGGAGGTGAAGAACTTGTAAAGTGGGGTGTTTGTCGAGGGGCTGTTCTTGGTATGCCAGCCGGTGGTTCTCGCACACCCGGTTGCTGCCGCCGCTTGAACCACGTCTTGGTCATTCGTCGTCATTGGGGAGGCAATTTTCGTAACTGTCACCCCAGAAAAGGTTGGCCCGTTTCTTCCGTCGGCCTCAACCAGTTCTTGTTCCCGCGTCGAGAGCGACTCCCAGCACGCTGCAAGCGCAGCCTTTCCATTCCCGCATGACTTGAGATAATCGTAGATGCGGACCACTTCAGTTGAGTTGTCCTGAGCCATCCCGGCCCGGCTGAAGGGGAGCGATGTGAAAATGAGCAGTAGCGCGAAGACAATCGAGATTCTCCTGGAAAACATGGTGTCCTCCTCATCGTCGAATGCCGTGCCGACTATTCGCACGTCTACTCTATAAGATGCACGAGACGCCCAAAACCGGACACCGTAGGCAAAAGCAATTCAGGATCCCGCCGCCGGGCTCGGGGCGATCACCTTCTGGAGCGTCCGCAGCGTCAGGTCGAGGCCTTGATGGCGCGACTCTCCCTGGCGAACATACTCCTGGGCCGAGTGGAGCACCGCCCACATCGTCTGCTGAATCCAGGCATTCGGCAGGAGCGGGTCGATCGTGCCGTCGACGTATCCGCGCTCGATCACGGCGGCCAGGTCCGGGTCGAACGAATCCGGCTCCTCGCAGGAACTGTCGTCCCCCTTGAGGCTCTCGACGTACGACCACATGAACGTGTCCCACTGATCGAAATACTCGTGGCAGAGGCGGACCAGCGCCTCAGCCGCGGTCCCCTCGGTCAAGCGAGCGCGGCCCGTGGCGGCGGCGATCTGGTGATCGGCGAACACCTTCATCGCGGCGAGCAAGTCCGCCCGTTCGGGGAAGTAGCGGTGGAGCGTGCTGCGCGCCACGCTGGCGGCATCGGCCACCTCTCCCAATGACGCACCGGGATTCCGCAACAGCAGGGAAATGGCGGCGTTCAGAATCGTCGTCCGCGTCCGCGTTCGGGTTGGGGTATCGGTAACTGGCGACAGCGTATCCATGCATGCCATTGTACGATTTTCGCTCGTTTTGAAACAATCCTTGACGATAATGGGTCAATTATGTCCTAATATAGGCCACAAGTGGTGCGGCAGCGTTAATCGGAGGCGTCGCGATGGAACCCCAAACGAGTCGGCTTGGCATCCTGTGGTCGTTCACTCGCCCACACTGGCGCACGGTGGCGGGTGGCTTGGTGCTCGCCCTGATCGGCTCGGCGACCGGCCTCGCCAGCCCGATGGTGACGAAACGGGTGCTCGACACCCTCGAAGGTTCTTCCTCGCTGGCCGGTCCGATCCTTGCCCTGGTTGGCCTCCTCATCGTCGGTTCGGCGATCTCGCTGTGGCAATGGATCCTGCTTGGCACACTCGCCGAACGGATCGTGTTCGATGCCCGCGCCTCAATGGTGCGGCGCTTTCTCGGGGCGCGAGTGGGGGAGGTCACGAGCCGGCCGACCGGCGAGCTGGTCACCCGCGTGACCTCCGATTCGCTCCTCCTTCGCGAAGCGGCCTCTTCGTCGTTCATCGGCCTGATCAACGGCACGATCATGCTGGTCGGCTCCCTGATCCTGATGGGAGTGCTCGACCTGCCGCTGCTGGGGACCACGATGGTCGCGGTGGCGATCGTGGTCGTCCTGTTCGTCCTGCTCATGCCAGGGATCGCCAAGGCCCAGGAAGCCGCCCAGGGAGCGGTCGGCCGCCTGGGAGGATCGCTCGAAGCCGCCCTGAGCGCGATCCGCACGGTCAAGGCCAGCCGGGCCGAGGACCGTCAGGAAGCGAGGATCCTGGAGGATGCGCGCGACTCGGCCGCGCATAGTATCCGCGCCGTCCGCCGCACCGCCATCGCCTGGGTGGTCGCCTGGTCGGGGATGCAGCTCGCGATTGTCATCATCCTGGGCTTCGGGGCCTGGCGCGTCTCTGAGGGAGCGCTCCCGGTTTCCAGCCTGATCGCCTTTCTTCTCTACGCCTTCGGGCTGATGGGTCCGATTACCGAGATCAGCCAGAACCTCACCACCCTCCAGTCCGGACTGGCCGCCGCCGGAAGGATCCGGGAAGTCGCCAGCATCGACCAGGAGGCGACGTTCCGTCTTTCTCCGGTCACGGGTGGCGCGCTGACCCACGCCGCCGAGGACGCCAGGGCCGGCATCGTCGAGCTCCGGGATGTGACCGTCTCCTACGGGCCAGATCTGGAACCGGCGGCGGCCGGGGTCTCCCTCACCATCCCTCGCCGGGGTCATACCGCGATCGTTGGCCCTTCCGGCGCGGGCAAGACCACGCTCTTCTCGCTTGTGTTGCGCTTCATCGAGCCCGATTCGGGGCAGCTCCTGCTCGACGGTCAGCCATACACGTCGCTCACCCATCATCAGCTTCGCCGCCAGCTCGCCTACGTCGAGCAGGAAACGCCGGTCGTCCCCGGCACCATTCGCGAGAACCTGATCTTTACCCATCCCGAGGCGACCGAGGACGAGATCTGGCGGGCGCTTCGCGAGGTCATGCTCGAAGAGATGGTTCTCGCGCTTCCCCTCGGGCTCGATACGTCGCTGGTGACGTCCGAGGTTTCCGGCGGGCAACGCCAGCGGATTGCCCTCGCGCGGGCCATTCTGCGAACGCCCGCCGTGCTCCTGCTCGACGAAGCGACGGCGCAGCTCGACGGCATCACCGAAGCCGCGATCCAGCGCTGCATTCGTGATCGTTCGGCCCGAGGCGCGGTCGTCACAATCGCCCACCGCCTCTCGACCGTTATCGACGCCGACCGGATCATCGTCATGGACGGGGGGCGGATTCGCGCCGAGGGCTCGCATCAGGAGCTGCTTCAGACGGACAGCCTCTATCGCGGCCTCGTCGAGGCGCTCCGGATCGCGGATCGCCAACCCGCGATCGGCGCGATGGTCTCCGGCTAACGCTACCGGCTGACGAAGATCGCCCGGCCGAGGCGGACGTGCGTCGCGCCCTCGGCGATCGCGATCTCGTAGTCGTTGCTCATCCCCATCGACAGCACCGGGAGCGGGATCGAGATCGTCTCCTGGAGCACATCCCGCATCTCACGCAGACCAGAGAATGTCGGGCGGGCGTCCTCGGGTTCCGTGACCAGTGGCGCGATCGTCATCAGCCCATCGCAGCGCAGATGGGCCGATTCCCGGATTGCCCGCATCAGCGCCTCGGCGTCTTCCGACGCGCAGCCCGACTTCTGTGGCTCGCGCGCGATATTGACTTGGACGAGCACGGGAACTACGGCATCGACCTTCGCGGCGGCACGGTCCAGCGCCTCGACCAGCGACAGGCGGTCGACCGATTCGATGCACGAGAAGAACCCGACCGCCTGCCGCGCCTTGTTGGTCTGGAGCTGGCCGATCATCCGGACCGCCGCGTCGCCGGGTAACCGCAGCTCGTACTTGTCGCGTGCTTCCTGAACCCGGCTCTCCCCAAAGACTCGAAGCCCGGCCCCGTAGGCGGCATCGACCGTCGACCGGGGAAACGTCTTCGAGACGGCCACGATCGTGACCTCGTTATGAGTCCGGTCCGCCGCCTCCACCGCCCGAGCGACCGCCGCCCGGACTTCCGCGATCCGAAGGGCCAGCGACTTCCCGGTTCCGATCTGGCTCCCGGATGCGCTCATCCGGCGCGATCGCCCCGGATCGCGATCATCGCGCCCTCACGTCCAGCGCCCGGCCCGTGGCCGCGATGCGAGAACCACGAATCGCGCGAATCCCTGGTACAAATGGAAGAGACTTCGATATGCTCCGGGAGCACCCCCACGCGCTGAAGGAGAAGCGTGTTCGCCCTCGGCACGTCGAAGTGATCCTTCGGACCGGGGCTCTGCACCGCGAGATCCGCCAGCGGTCCGAGATCCGTCGCCTGCTCGCGCCAGGCCGCGATCACCTCGTCGCCGACCTCATTGCAGCAGACCCCGATCGCCGGACCGAGAAACGCCCGGATCGTCGCCGGATCGGTTCCGTATGCGTCGCGCATCGCCCGGATCGCCGCTCCGGCAACATCCGCGACGGTGCCTCGCCAGCCGGCGTGGGCCGCCGCCACGGCGGGACGTTCCGGATCGACCATCAGGATCGAGAGGCAGTCGGCGTGAAGCGTCGTCAAGACCACGTCCGGCGCGTCGGTGATCAGCGCGTCGGCATACCCAATGTTGGCGCTTCCCGGCGTCGCGCCACGGCCGGCATCGTTCGCCGTGACCTGGATCACGTTGTTGCCGTGGACCTGACCCATCGTCACGATCCGCTCCGGATCGACCCCGATCGCCCGGCACCACAGCTGGCGCATCGCCCACGCGTCCGCCTTGTCGCGCGGCGAGCCGAAGCCGACGTTGCCCTCCGCAACGCCCATCCCCGGCACGCGATAGGTCAAGCCGTGCGCGATCCTGTCGAACCCAAGCAGGAGTCCGGATCGCAGCGGAGCCGGAGCTGGCCTGGTGGTTCCCGGCGCGCTGGCCGGCGTCATGGTCTCGCTCACGGTTCGGTTTCCTCTCGTGCCGCATCCAGAATGATCTGATCAACGACCCGCTCGACGGGGGCATGATCGTCCGTGAACACCGTCGTCACGCTCAGTATCTCGCGGATGTTGCCGGTCGCGATGCTCGCGTCGCCCACGGTCCGGATCAGCGAACCGTCCGCCTGAGCGGCGACCGATGTCGCGAAGTTGTCGATCGCGGTCGGCGAGACCGTCGCTACCACGATGCTGTTGGCGTAGCGCGCGGTGTCGATCACGTAGACGCTCGGGAAGACATCCTTCATCGTCGAGGAGATCGCGTCGACGAGGCGATAGTCCGTCTCGGTCCGCCCAACGTTGATGACCGCTACCCCCTCGGGCGTCAGATGCGCCGCGACCTCCGCAAAGAACTCCCGACTGGTCAGCTGGAAGGGAATGTAGGGCTGCTTGTAGGCATCGACGCCGATCAGGTCGTACCGCTGATCGGAGATCTTCAGGACATAACGACCATCGCCCTCGATCACGTTCAGGTTTGGCTCGTTCATGTCGAAGTAGGTGCGGCCGACCTGGACGATCTCGGGGTCGATCTCGACGCCGTCGATCGGGACCGGCCCGTAGGCGGCGGTCAGTTGCTTGCTGACCGTTCCGCCCGCCAGCCCGATCAGCATCGCGTTGTCGATCCGGGCCGGGGATTCGAGACGGTTGAAGAGTGGCGCGACCATGAAGTAGTCCCACGGTCCCTCGGTGAGCTGCCGCGTCCGATCGTAGATCGAATGGGTGGCGTGCCCGTCGTTCAGCGAGAGCTCGACCGCGGAGCCATCACGCACAACCTGGATGTAATTGTCGGTTGACTCCGTTTCGTAGAGCAGCTCACCACCCTGGGCCGGACGCACCGGGCCACCCCCGCCAGCGAACGTCACCACCGCCACCAGCGCGGCTGATGTCCCGGCCATCGCGAGCTGCGGGAGCGCCCGGAGCCGGAGCAGACCGATCGCCGACGGCACGAACAGGAGTGCCCCGAGAATCAGGAACGTGCGCGTCGTTCCGACCCACGGGATCAGCACCAGCACCGGCAGGAAGCTCCCCGCGATCGACCCGAACGTCCCCAGCGCGAAGGTGTCGCCAGCGGTGTTCCCGGCGGCGCCGAGATCGGTGATCCGGAGCCGGATCGCGTAGGGGCTGACGAAGCCAAGCAGCGTGATCGGAACCGAGAGGATCAGCAGCACGCCAATCAACGAGCCATAAAACGCGCCGACCGCGACGTTGTCGAAGGCGTCGAGCGAGAGCCGCAGGATCGGGCGAGCGAGGTAGGGCAACATCGCGCACCACACGGCCGCGATTGCGGTCAGCGTGTAGAGCACCCAGAGCCGGGGATAGCGGTCGGCCACCCGGCCCCCAAGCCAGTACCCGAGCGACAGGAACGTCAGCGTCAGCCCGATCACGTTCGCCCAGATGAAGGTCGAATCCCCGAAGAAGGGCGCGATCAGGCGCGAGGCGCTGAGTTCGGTCCCGATGCTCGTCATCCCGCCCGCAAAGACGATCACACGGATCAGTAGATCGTCGCCCCGCCGGAGCGCCGAGGGTTCACGAGCGTCGGAAGACTGGGTCAAGGATCTCGCCAGGCGTGAGAGACGGCTGAGGGGGCCACTCGGGGATCGATGTCATTTCGACCAGTATACGATCTGTCAGGGGGATGGCTCCAGAGCGCCACCAGGTGTCGCGCCAGCAGGTGAGGGACATAACGGCAGACAGGGATTAGGTGATCTCGGGCGCACACTGGTCGATTTGGGGAGCGATTCACACCGGGAGCACAATCTCGATAGTCACGGAAATGACGTTGCCCGCCTGGAGTCCGAGCCGCTTGCGAACCTTCGCGTTGAGCGGCAAGTCGTAGCACTGCCGTTCCTTGCGGGGAAACATGGAAGATTCCCAGGTGAATTCGCCGATCGTGGCGTCGACTGGTACCGTCCCCCAAGGATTGAGCGATTGTCCAACAAGGTCAAGGATTTCCCCGGACATCTCACGGGGAAGTGACACGAAATACACGGCGGCGGGCGTATTGTAGAACCAGACTTCGCCCTCGAACTGAAATCGCAGTTTGGCTGGTCCCATATGTAGGCCATCACCTCCGTCTCAGTTGAATCGCGGCTCGATTCCAGAAACCGTCCCGTTGTCCAGTGATCGTATTTCCACGGACGAGCGGTCGGATTCATCTGATGTCCTCCAGAGCTCACTCACCCCTCATGACATCACGATCCACTGATGGTAACGGAAAGTGCGGTCATTGCCTGTTCTGGTAGGTGAATCAACGAACGCCGGGATGCGGAGCACATGGAACCCACTCCCCCGCCGGCCGACGTCCACCATCCACGTTTGCGCACAAGTCATGTTATACGCATTTCATTCGATGCGTCGTTCTTCCCTAGGCCCGCGTCAACTCCTCCGCCGTCGATGCGCCTGTTTGTTTGACGGAAAAGGCTGAATGACTTTTGATTGAGCTGATTGACCATTCGCTAATCCTGGAGACTTCCGCAATGTCCGAGCAGATGCTCGCCGTCGTTACCCACGGCCCACGCGATTACCGCATCGAAGAGGTGCCCGTTCCCGAAGCCGGCCCCGGCGAGGCGATCGTCGAGGTCGGTGCCGTCGGCATCTGCGCCTCCGACATGAAGTGCTTTCTCGGCGGGCCGCTGTTCTGGGGCGACAACGGAACCGGCGGGTTCGTCGAAGGCCCGTGCGTCGCCGGCCACGAATACGCCGGTCGCGTCATCGCGCTCGGCGAGGGCGCATCCGAGAAGTGGAACGTCGGGATCGGCGATCGCGTCGTCGCAGAGCAGATTGTCCCCTGCAACGAGTGCCGCTACTGTCTCATGGGCGCCTACTGGATGTGCCAGCGCCACTGGGTGTTCGGCTTCAAGAAGCAGACTCAGGGCGGGATGGCGCGATTCAACCGCCTTCCCGCCAACGCGCTCGTCCACGCGGTTCCAGACGCCCTGAGCGATGGCGAGGCCGCGTACATCGAGCCGATGGCCTGTGCCTGGCACGCCGTCGATCGCGCCAACATCCAGCCTGGAGACACGGTCGTGATCGCCGGGGTCGGCAATATCGGCCTTTGCATGCTCCAGATCGCCAGGCTCCGCAACCCCGGCCAGCTGATCGCGCTCGACGCCCGCGCCTACCGCCTCGATTTCGCCGGCCGTCTCGGCGCGGACCTGACGGTCGACGTCACGAGCGAGGATGCGGTTGCCAAGGTGAAGTCGGTGACCGAGGGTTATGGCTGCGATGTCTACATTGATGCAACCGGTCACCCCAGCGGTGTGAGCCAGGGCCTGGAGATGATCCGCAAGCTCGGGACGTTCGTCGAGTTCAGCGTGTTCAACGAGCCCTCGACTGTCAACTGGACCGTCATCGGCGACTCCAAGGAGCTGACGATCCACGGCAGTCATCTCGGGCCCGGCGGCTATGCTCCCTCGATCGCGGCGCTCGCCAGCGGGGACGTCGATGTCAAGCCGTTGCTCGCCGGCTCTTTCCCACTCACGCGGTTCGACGAGGCGATGGATGCCGCGCTGAGTGGCGATGTCCTCAAGACGCTGGTCGTCCCGGTCTGAGCCAAGTGACCTGTTGTCGCTCCCGATCCCGACTTTGAAAGGCTGGTGTTCTCACTTCCGCTGACGGCACCGTCGTTCGGGGGCGTATCCTGGCGATGCGGGGACCAGCGTGCATCTTTGATGCACCGATGCCGCTTACACGATCATCCCCTACGGTTGTGTCGCCTGGATGCTTGCCGGTCTGTGAACAATCCCGGCGAGAACGGAGAGTACACCCGACATGGCGAACCGCGGCACCCTGCTTCTCGGCGTCGACATCGGCACCTCCAGCTCCAAAGGCGTGCTCTGCGCTCCCACCGGCGAGGTTCTCGCCGAATCGGTCATCGGGCACGAGACGCGGTTCCCCGCGCCCGGCCGGGCCGAACATGATGCCGAGACGATCTGGTGGGGCGAGACGGTCGGCCACTGCAATCGCCTGCTCTCGGGGCGATACAGTGGGGCCGAGGTCGGTGCAGTAGCAGTCAGCGCGATCGGACCATGCATGCTTCCGGTCGATGAGGGTGGGCGCCCGCTGCGACCCGGCGTGCTCTACGGGATCGACAGCCGCGCCGGAACCGAGATCGCCTGGCTCGAAGCGACGTTCGGCCGCGAGCCGATGTTCGCGCTCAACGGGATGGCGCTGACCTCGCAGGCGGTCGGACCCAAGATCCTCTGGCTTCGGCGGCATGAGCCCGAGGTCTTCGCGGGCACGGCGAAGATTCACTCCGCCAGTTCCTGGATCGTCCATCGCCTGACCGGCGAGCACGTCATCGACCGTCACTCCGCGTCCTACTTCGCGCCGCTGTTCGACATCCGGCGGCTCGCCTGGGATGACACCTTCGCCGATCCAATCATCGGGATCGACAGGCTGCCCCGCCTGCTGGATGCCAGCGAGCTGGCCGGCACCGTTACCGCGGTCGCCGCCCGCGAAACGGGCCTGCTGGTGGACACTCCGGTGACCGCTGGCACGATCGACGCCGCGGCCGAGGCGATCAGCGTCGGCGTCGCCGAGCCCGGCGAGATGATGGCGATGTACGGCAGCACGTTGTTCCTGATCGATCTCGTGGCCCGACCGACGCCGGATGAGCGGATGTGGACGGCGGCCTATTGCCTGCCGGACCGGCACGCGATCACCGGCAGCCTGACCACCGCCGGGTTGCTTACCCGCTGGTTTCGCGACGAGCTCGGCGAGCCGGAACGCACCTTGGCCGAACAGGCGGGCGAGAACCCGTACGAGGCGCTGGCCCACCTCGCCGCCGAAGTGCCCGCCGGCAGCGAAGGCCTGATCTGCCTCCCCTACTTCGCCGGCGAGCGCACGCCCCTCGACGATCCGGACGCGCGCGGCATCTTCGCCGGCCTCGCCCTGCAGCACACGCGAGGCCATCTTTACCTCGCGGTGCTCGAAGGGATCGGGTTCGGGCTTCGCCAGAACCTGGAGGTGATGGCCGAGATGGACGCCTCGCCCTCCCGTATCGTGGCGGTCGGCGGCGGTGTTCAGAACGACCTCTGGCTCCAGGTCATGTCGAACATCACCGGCATGCCTCAGGAGCTGCCCGAGCGCACGACCGGCGCGGCCTATGGTGACGCGTTCCTCGCCGGGCTCGCCTCCGGCATCGTTCCCTCGCAGGAATCGCTGCGATCGGACTGGGTCCGGATCTCGCGCACGATCGAGCCTGATGCTTCGGTCAAGCCCCTCTACGATGAGCACTACGGAATGTTCCGCCGCCTTTACGAGAACACCCGTGACGACATCCACCTGCTCGCCTCCCAGAACCCCGGCCAGCCTGGTTGAGGGCGTCGCAAGGAGGTTGTCATCCGGAGGGACGGTCCCACGCTCCGCTCCGATGCCGCTTACAGGATAAACTCCGCGACCGAAGGATCACCCGGCCAAGCCGGTACGCGCAGCGGACGTCATGGGACGCGCCAAGTCACTACGTCGGCTCCACCGATATGCGCTTCGCGCGGTGATTCATCGCTACGCTCTGAATGCCGGTTCGTGCGGGACACCATACTTGGAATGACAGTGGATGGACGAAACTATCCCCGCTTCATCCTTCCGGCGCTGGCCCGAACAAGTCCGTCCACAGCAATCGCGCCGCCAGCCCCCGTCCCGGTTTCCACCCTTCCGCCAACCCGTCCAGCTCCTTCAGCGTCATCTCTGGCCGGTCGCAGGCCCGCCGCGCCGCCCGCAACAGGGCGACATCCCCGGCAGGATGCGCGTTCGGCGCCCCGATCCCCCACAGCACCGCCGACTCCGCCGTCCAGCGCCCAACCAGCGGCAGGTGGACCAGGGCCCTGACCGCCTCGTCCGGGTTTGAGCGCGCCTCGGCATCCGATGGCAACGTACCGGCGACCATCTCCCGCGCCGCGTGCCTTATCCCTTCGGCCCGCTTCCACGTCACGCCGGATGTCCGGATCAGCTCGACCGACGACTCCGCCAGCTGCGCCGCCGTCGGCATCGGCCGGAACCCGCGACCGTTCAGCGGGACCGGCTCCGCGTAGAGCGCGGCGAGCCGTGTCTGCGTCACCGCGGCCGAGGCGACCGAGATGCTCTGGCCGACGATTGCCGTCACGATTCCGTCGAAGAGCGAGCCATCGCAGTACGGGTGCAGCCCGGGGAACCGGTCGGCCAGCGTCGCGATCAGCGGATCGTCGAAGGGCGGCATGACGATCCCGGCGCCGAGCACAGCTCGTCCCCAATCCCGATCTCCCGAAAGCGACGCATCTCCTCTTATGTCGATGAATCCAGGCGTCGTCTGGCGCGCCGCGCGCCAGACGACGCGGTCCCCTTCCCAACCGACCCAGGTCAGCTCGCCGCCATCCCAGCAATGGCGAGGCGATCGCTGCCCGACCCAGGCGACCGGGCCGCACGTGGTGGCGAGCGAGAACCGTTGGGGGACGGGCATCGCTCGCCGGACCGCGTCCCGCTCGCTCACGACGCTCGCCGGACGTGGGGTCGCTTGCGCCCAAGGCGATTCCACACGGACCGCGATGCGGCCCTCCGCTCGGATGTCGTGATCGCGTTCCAGCCGAGGTCGACCACCGCGAACGACACCGTGGCCCAGGCAATCCCGGCCAGGATGTCGACCACCCAGTGGTTCGCCGTGTACATCACCGCGAACCAGAGCGCCACGTTGTACGGGAAGAACAGCAGCCCCCACCACCCGTAAGCGCGGATCGCGAACAGCATCACCAGCCACGGGAAGCTGGCGTGGAGCGACGGCATCGCCGCCACCGGATGCGGACTGAGCTCGGCCCAGATCGTGAGCGTGTCTCCGGTCCCTTCGCCCGACCGGGTGACCGCCGCCGCGACCTGATCCTGCGGGAGCGCCAATCCGTCGATCATTCCCCAGACCTGCGCCAGCCAGGGCGGCGCCGCCGGGTAGAAGAGGAAGAACGCAAAGGCCGCGTAAGTCATGAAGCAGAACGTCAGCGTGAACAGCCAGAACCGTTCCTTGTGGCTCAGCCAGAACACGAACGCCAGCACCAGCGGCAACACGAAATGCAGCGAGTAGACAATGATCGCGAAGTAGTCGTACCAATGGACCGTGCCCTCGTCGTAGAGCCAACCCTGGAGCACCCCGAGCGGTTCGCTCCCGCCGAACAGGGCGCGGTCGAACCGCATCAGTCCCTCGAGATGGACCGCCGGCATGTCGGCTCGCTCGACGTCCCGCACCTCCCGCCCTCCGACGACGAGATCGCCCGCGATCCCGCGAAGCACCTCGTATCCGAAGATCAGCAGGACGAACGGGATCCAGTCCCGGACAAACGAACCAGCCCGCCCGAGCACCAGCGCCCCGACCAGGAGGAGCAGCGCCCACTGATCGGGCTTGAAGAAGACGCCTCGCCAGAGGTAGAACCCGATCGCGATCGCCATGTACGCGACGAAGAGCCCGAACAGTAGCATCCGGAACGTCCGTTCCTGGATGCTGTCAGGGGCGGCAACGGCATGCCCCCTGTCGGTCGCGAACGCCCGGTCAAAACGATGCGCCAGCTCGTGGGCATTGGGCCGCACGGGGTCGAGGTCCGTCCTTTCCGACGCGGGAGGGTCGATCCTCGACCGGACGTGGTCGCCATGCCCACCCGAAACGTGGGACGCCATTCGAGCTCGCCGGATCGCTTCTCTCACGACAGCGCAACGGGCGAGCGGACCGGGGTTCCGTCGCTCCACTGGCCCATCACCAGGCGACCATCGCTGGCGCCGAGCGCGATCTCGCACTCCCGCTCCCGATCGGCGCAGCTCATCAGCGCGTCGAACGGGCGCCACAGGCCGAACCAGTCGAGGGCGTCGGCCGTCCGGCCCGCCCCCCCGGTCTGCGGGAAGAGATGATCCGCGACCAGCGCCGGCGATCCATGGTCGTCGCTCGGGATCGACTCGAACATCTTGCGGTCCGCTGGAACATCGGCCAGCATCCGCTGGATCACGCGGGCGTAGGCGTCACCGACGAAGTCGTCATCACCGCCGACCACGGTCCGCACCAGGGTGTCCGCCGGGATCTGGCGATCCAGCGGCAACGGCACGCCGAACGATCCGAAGTTGCCGCAGGTCCGGCACCCTCCGGGCTCGATCATCGTCAACGTCGCCGCCGGCGGGAGATTGACGGACGGCGCCAGCACGCCATAGGCGGCGGTCAGGACCGCCCCGAGCGAGTGGCCGACGACATGCACCCGGTCCGGCGTCGTGCCAAGGCGATCGAGCGCTTCGCTGACCCCGGCGAACATGTTGGGCGCAAACGCCGCCTGACCGCCTCCGCGAAATCCTGGTTCCTGGTAGTCGGGATAGATCACGACCGTGCCTCGTCTCGCGAGATGGTCGATCCACTCCTGATACAAAGCCGGATCGGTCCCGCCGTAGCCGTGCAGGAAGACGACGACGGGTAGAGTGCGCCGTTCCTCGCCAGTCGTTCCGTCGGGTGCGTACACCCAGGCTCCCGCCGGCGCGTCCCCGATCCGCACGGCGGCGACATCCGCGAACCGGTAGTCCTTGCCCCCTGGCCCCGTCGCCGGCTGTTCCGGCGGTGTAGCCTGCCCGTGGGCGGCGGCCGATGAAGGGGCGTCAGAGAGCGCCAGCGAGTGACTCGCCAGAACGCCAAGCAGCAGCATCGCCAGCGCGAACGACTGGAGCCGAACCATTCGAGGTCGTGTCAATGGCGACTGGGCCGAACACCGATGGTGCATGATGGTGTAATTCCCGCTTGTATCCCGTTGAGAATTCGATGCCGCTTAACCTACACTATGATCGTTCACAGCAAGTGTTCGATTCGACGCGGGCCATCCGGCTTCAGGAAGCAGATCAGGATCGTGTGGCGGAGTGCATCTCCTTCCACGCCTGCTCGTTCTCAAACCGTTCTCCGCATTTTTCACCTACCGGGGGAGTCAGGATCATGGTACGAAGCAGTACGGTCGATTCGCTGGTTTCGGATGTTCTCGCCGGTCGCTTGTCCCGTCGCCAGGCGGTCAGGGCCGCCGCCGTGGCCGGTCTCTCCGTCTCCGCCCTTGCCGGCGGCGTGACCGCCGCCTCGGCCAGTGCGCAGGCCACCCCGGCGGCATTCGTGCCGCAGGGTCCGCAAGTCGAGAACCTGCTCTTCTGGACGCGCTCGTCCCCAGACTCCAGCGCGAATGAATGGGACGCCCTCAGTGCCGTGATCTCGGCCTATACCGCCGCCGTCGGCACGCCGGTCGAGCTGATCACCGTCCCCGATGCTGATTTCAAGCAAAAGATGTCGCAGGCCGCGCCGGGTGGAGATGGCCCCGACGTGTTCGGCCCGGTCGCCCATGACTGGCTCGGCGAGTTCGCGGTGCAAAAGATTGCCCAAAGCTGGACTCCGGAAACGATCGCCGGTTCGAGCGAGCTCTCGGCGCCATCGATCGCGGCCGTCTCGGTGGACGGCCAGCTCTATGGGGTGCCCCTCTTCTCGGAAGCGCTGGCCCTGATGCGCAACACCGATCTCGTACCGGACGCCCCCACCACCTGGGACGATCTCGTCACCAAGGCGACAGACCTTACCTCCGGTGACCAATATGGCTTCGTCTTCCCGATTCTCGAGCAATATTATCAGGGGCCGTTCTTCTTCGGCTTCGGATCGTACGTGTTCAAGTATGCGGACGGGACATTCGACACCGCCGACGTTGGGCTCAACAACGAGGGTGGCGTGAATGCCGCGAAGTTCCTCCGCGACATGTATCACACCCAGCGACCGGCTCTGCCCGACGCCGTGCTCGACCAGGCATCCGCCGGAGGATACATCGATGGGTTGTTCGAGAGCGGCCAGGTCGCGATGGTCATCGCCGGCCCCTGGCGCGAACCACCCGTGACGGCGGCGGGCATCCCGTACGCCATCTCGACCTTGCCAACGCTTCCCAATGGCACGGCCATGATCCCGTTCGTCGGGTTCCAGGCAATGTGCGTCAACGCCTACAGCGAGAACGTGGCGGCGGCGCAGGATCTGGTCAACTACATCGGAAGCGTCGAAGGCGTCGGCATGATGGTCGAGGGCTTCAACAAGGCGCCGGTGAGGTCCAGTGTGACTCAGGCCGCCATTGAGCTGAATCCGAACTTCGAGCAGTGGGTCGCCCAGGCCGAGGCCGGGGTGCCGATGCCGAACATCCCGGCGATGTCCAAGGTTTGGGAGCCGTGGGGCTCGGCGATGACCGGCATCATCGTCAACAACGTTCCGGACGAGGAGGTCCAGGCGCTGCTCGACGATGCGGTGGCGACGATCGAAGCCGAGATCCAGCGCTCGCAGTCCTGACCCTCGGCTGATCGGTGGCGCTGGAGAAGTGTGAAGAGCCGGTCGTGGTCGGCCCGACCACGACCGGCTCTTCGCCTTTTCAGACAGTCGCGAGTCAAAGCCAACCCTGGATTCGCGTCCGCAGCAGCGTGGTTTCCGGAGGATCGACCATGGCAGTCAACACACAGGCGGCACCGGGCGTCGAGCAGACGGTCGCCAAGGGGACGCGCTCGCCCGGCCAGAAACCGCAACGGGCGGCCTATTTCTATCTCTTTCCTGTCGTCATTTCCGCCCTGCTCTTCACGATCCTTCCGTTCGTCTACACTCTGTACATCTCGTTTACCAATTATGACCGGATTTATCATTTCAATGACTTTGGCTGGATCGGGATCGACAACTACACACGCGTGTTCGAGACCGGGAGCGCGTTCTATCCAGTGCTTGGCTGGACCGCGTTTTTCATGGTCGCGACCACGGTCATGAACGTTGGCGGTGGGATGGTCCTCGCGATGATGCTCAACCATTCCCGGCTCAGGGAACGCAACCTCTACCGGACGCTCCTGATCCTGCCCTGGGCCTTGCCGAGCATCCTCCTGATTCAGGTCTGGGCGGGGATGTACAACCGTCAGGGGCCGATCAACCAGGTGCTGGAAGCGGTCGGGATCGAAGGCCCGCGGTGGCTGACGTCCCCGGACTCGGCCCGCGCCGCTGTTCTCTTCACGAACCTCTGGCTCTCCTACCCGTTCTTCATGACGATCGGGTTGGCCGCGCTCCAGGCGATCCCGCGCGATCTCTACGAGGTAGCGGATCTCGATGGCGCCAGCTCGTGGCCAAAGTTCCGGGACATCACCTTTCCGTTTCTGCTCTCGGCGATCACCCCGCTGCTGCTGACCCAGCTCGCCTTCCAGTTCAACAACGCCGGCATCATCATCCTTCTCACCGGTGGCGCTCCCCAGGCGTTCGCCGGAGCACGATACGGGGTCACCGACACCCTGGCGACGTTTGCGTACAAGCTGATCTACACCGAAGGCACCCTCGGTTACGCGGCAGCTTACGGCGTGGTGATCTTCGTCATCATCGCGGCCTTCATCATCGTCAGCTCCCGCCTCACACGGTCGTTCGACGAGGCATCCTGATGGCGACCGAGATCAAGGCTCCCCTCGCTCCGCTGTCGGCCAATCCCCCTCAGGAAACGTCGTGGCGGCAATCCGCGAAGTTCCGGGGCAACCTCGAGGTCTGGATTATCCGGATCATCATCTGGGCCATCCTCGCGGTCGTGCTCTTCCCCGTTCTCTACATCGTGCTCTACTCCCTCAAGGGCGGGGGCGGCGCGCTCTACAGCAAGACCTTCATCCCCGAAGTGCTGACGTTGGACAATTTCACGCGGCTCCTGGATGGCAACTTTCCCAAGTGGATCGGGAATAGCCTGATTCTGGGACTGGCATCCGGATTCCTGACCGTGCTCTTCGCGACCTTCGCTGGGTACGCCTTCTCGCGAATGCGATTTCCCGGCCGCCGCTACGGCATCCTCGTTCTCCTCATCATCCAGATGCTGCCGGCGAACATGGCCCTGGTCGCCTACTACCGCATGCTCCAGCTCGTCGGGCTCAACAACACGCGACTCGGCATCATCATGATCTTCGGTTTCGGCGGCTCGGCCCTGGCGGTCTGGCTGATGAAGAACTTCATCGACTCCATCCCCAAGGACCTCGACGAAGCGGCCTATATCGACGGCGCCAGCCACTGGGGCGTTTTCTGGCGGATCATCTTCCCGCTCGTCCAGCCGATGCTCGTCGCCCAGTTCATCTTCGGATTCATCGGGGTCTACAACGAGTACATCATGACCAGCATCCTGCTCTCCGACCCGGATCTCTACCCGCTCGGTGTCGGGGTGCGGACGTTCGCGACGCAGTTCAACACGTCGTGGACGCTCTTCTGCGCGGCGGCCGTGCTTGGCTCGATCCCGATCCTGATCGTGTTCTTTCTGGCACAGCGGCTGCTCGTCGAAGGTCTCACCCGCGGCGCCGTCAAGGGTTGAGAGCTTCCGCCAATAGGCCAGAGCGCAAGGCGCAGCGGGTACGCGGGCACCTCTGCGTTGGCCGCGACGAGGGCGGCCACTACACCGAGCTAGCGAACGCCGCGAACGCCGCCCCGATTTGGCCTGAACTCGAAACGAATCATCCCTTGTCACCTATGTCACCTACCTCGCCAGGGAGCGGACGTCCAGCATGACCAGCTACCAACGCTTCGGCGCCGAGCCGGGATCGGTGACTACCCCGGCTTGGGTCCGCGACTCCGTCTTCTACCAGATCTTCCCCGACCGCTTCGCCAAGAGCCCTCACCTCGCCAAGCCCACCGGGCTGGAAGACTGGAACAGCGAGCCAACCACGTACGGCTACAAGGGCGGAGACCTGCTCGGCGTCGTGGAGAGGATCGATCATATCCAGGCGCTCGGGGTCAACGCCATTTACCTCAACCCGATCTTCCAGTCCGCGTCGAACCACCGCTATCACACCCACGACTACATGCATGTCGATCCCCTGCTCGGTGGTGACGAGGCCTTCCGGGTCTTTCTCGACGCCTGCCACGAACGCGGGATTCGGGTCGTCCTCGATGGCGTCTTCAACCACGCCAGCCGCGGCTTCTTCCAGTTCAACGACATCCTCGAGAACGGTCAGGGGTCGCCCTGGAGAGACTGGTTCCGGATCGAGCGCTACCCGCCCAACGCCTACGACCACTCCCGCCCGCCCGGCTACGACGCCTGGGTCGGACTGCACGCGCTCCCGAACTTCAATACCGACAATCCGGAAGTCCGGGAGTTCATCATGCGGATCGGCGAGCACTGGATTCGCCAAGGCGTCGACGGCTGGCGGCTTGACGTCCCGTTCGAGATCAGGACTCCCGGCTTCTGGCAAGAGTTCCGGAAGCGGATCAAGGCGATCACCCCCGACGCCTACCTGATCGGCGAGATCTGGACCGACAGCCGGGAATGGCTTCAGGGCGACCAGTTCGACGCGACCATGAACTATTTGTTCACCGAGTCCGCGATCGCCTTCGCCGGTCAGCATCACGTCGTCGAAGATGCCGGCGAGACGCGCAGCTACAGCCCCTGGCCCGGGATCGACGCTCAGACCTACGCGGGCAAGATCGAGCATATCCTCGGGCTGTACGACTGGAACGTGCAGCTGTCACAGATGAACCTGCTCGATAGCCACGACACCGCTCGCGCCCTGACCCTGTTCGGGGGAGACCGGCGCTCGCTGGAGCTGGCCGTGCTCCTCACGATGTCCTATCCCGGCGCGCCCAGCGTCTATTACGGCGACGAGATCGGTCTCGATGGGGGCCTCCCCGATCGCTGGACTCGGAAGTCGTTTCCGTGGGACGATCCGGAGGGGTGGGATCGGGAGTTGCTTGACATCTACAAGCGGCTGATCGCGGTTCGCCGCGCCACGCCCGCCCTTCGCGCTGGGACGTATCAGACGCTCCACGCCAACAAAGGACTTTATGTCGCCGCGCGTGATCACGACAAAGGCAGTGTCGTGATCGTCGTCAACGCCGGGGAGGCCGCGGTGGACTGGCCGTTGCCAGGGGACGTGCGGGTCGAAGGCGCGCCGCTCACGACGATCGGTGAGTCGCCGGTGATCGAAGGTTCATCGCTCACGATCCCCGCCCGCTCCGGTTGCCTGGTGCCATACGAACCGCCGCGTTGATGGGGAACTCGTCGCGTCCCGATGATCTCCACCATGTCACGGACGACTTTATCTTCGGCGATCTTTCCGGCGGCGAGCACCTGATCGCGGAGTTCAAGGCGGCCGGGCTGGGGCTCCGGCACGCGAACCGCACCGAACCCGCCGTGCCCGTGCCTGGGTCGCCTGTTACCGTGATCTGTACCGCTGGCGGCGATCTTTCGGCGGCCGCAATTGACATCCGCTTTACCATCGATGGCTCGCTCCCGGACGAGTCCGCAGCCGCCCTGCCGATGGATCGCGAATCAGTGGTGTGGCATGACCTCACGTGGTCATACTTGGAAACGTGGTCGGGGACCATCCCGGCCCAGCCGGCGGACACCCTCGTCTCCTACCGGATCGTCGCCCAGACACCATCCGGCGAGCGGTTCTTGGCCGATCCGCACCGGATGACCGGCGAGCCGGGGCTATTCGCTTACTGGCTTGGAAGCGCCGGGCCGCCCGATTGGGCGCGCGACGCGATCATCTACCACGTCTTCCTGGACCGCTTTGCCCCGGATCCCGGCCAAGGGTGGAACGATGCCAGCTCGCTTGACGCGATCTGGGGCGGCACGCTTAACGGGCTCCGGAGTCGCATCCCCTACCTTGTCGATCTCGGTGTCAACTGCCTTTGGCTCTCGCCGATCTTCCCATCCCCCAGTCACCACGGGTATGACGCCACGGACTACTTCGCGATCGAGCCCCGGCTCGGCACGATGGAGGGATTCCGCCGGCTCGTCGCGGAAGCTCACGCCGCCGGAATGCGCGTCATCCTCGATTTCGTGCCAAACCATTGCTCCGATCAGCACCCGCTCTTCCGGCGCGCGCTGGATGAGCCTGAATCACCGGAACGAGCGTACTTCAACTTCGATTCAGATGGCGGCTACGTATCGTACTTCAACGTCGGATCAATGCCGGAACTGGCGCTCGATCGTGAGCCGGCCCGCGCCCACCTGCTCGAAGCCGCCCGCTTCTGGCTCGATCTCGGGGTGAACGGTTACCGGCTCGACCACGCGCTGGGGCCCTCGCACGCCTTCTGGGCCACGTTCCGGAAGGAAACGAGCGGGGAAAGGGGACGACCAGAGGATCTCATCTCACCGGTCGCAACCCCGCTCACGATCGGTGAGATCACGTCCGGCGCGACCCGCATCGCATCCTACCAGGGTCGACTCGACGGTGCGCTCGACTTCCTGCTCCTTCAACAGCTTCGCGCGTTCTTCGCCTTCGACCTGATCGATGCCGGTCCCTTCGGGCGCTTCCTCGAACGCCACCTCGCCTACTTCGAAGACCGGCTCGCCACCTTCAGCTTTCTCGACAACCACGACATGAACCGCTTTCTCTGGGTGGTGCAAGGCGACAAGCGACGCCTGAAGCTGGCCGCCCTGCTTCAGTTCGTCCTGCCCTCTCCACCCATCATTTACTACGGGACCGAGGTCGGCCTTTCCCAGTTCCATGATCTTCAATATCCTGATGGCTCCCGCAAGTCAGAGGAATCCCGCACTCCAATGCCGTGGGGCGAGACTCAGGATCGCGATCTTCTCGACTTCTACCGGCGCCTGATCCGCATGCGCCGGTCCGACCCTGCCATTCCGAATGCTCATGTAGAATCCCTGCCGACGCCCACGCCGGGTCTATTGATCCTCCGGATCGGCGCGGTCCGGACAGTGCTTATCAACCGCACGGAGAACGCCACTACCTGGGAAGGCGCCCCTGTTGACGCGAGGGTGGCCTTCGCGACCGGCGATGACGCTCGCCTCTCCAGCGGTGCCATCGCCCTCCCACCGATGTCGGGGTGCCTCCTGCGGCACCCCTGAGCGCTTACCTCCACGAAAGGCCTCCAGGACTCGTGACCGTTCAGCAAGCCGATTCGGTTCCGGGTCAGAAGCCCGCCCGCTCACCAGACGAACCGATCGAGACCGCTCCCCAAACCGAACGGCTCACGGACGGTGGCATCGAGGAGCGGAGCGGGCCGCTTGGCGCCCTGCGCAGCCCAATGTTCACGCGCTTCTGGCTCACGATCTGTCTCTCGCTCACCGGGGTCTGGGTCCGGATCACGGCGATGGGATACCTCGTCTACGAGATCACCGACGACGAGCTCAAGCTCGGCCTGATCAGTTTCGCTCAGGCCGCGCCGGTCCTGATCACCGGTCCGATCGCCGGATCGCTGCTCGATCGTCTCGACAAGCGAAAGATCCTGATCTCGGTCCAGGCCGTGATCATCGGCGCGATGCTGGTCGTGACCTGGCTCGTCGCGACCGGCCGGGTCGAGTTCTGGCACCTGGTGATCATCGCCGTGATCGTGGGCGGCGCGGCGGGCTTCGATTGGCCGTCGCGCCTCTCGCTCGTCCCCGCCCTCGTGCCCCGAGCGCAGCTCCAGAGTGCCGTCGCGCTCAATGCCGCCGCCTTCAACGGATCGCGGATCGTCGGCCCGTCGATAGCGGGATGGCTGATCGGCGGGTTTGGCCTGGCCGCCTGCTTCGGCTTTACCGCGCTTGCGCTCGTTCCGTTCATCGCCGTGCTGCTCACGCTCGGTGGCGCCGCCGCGGCCAAGGCACCGGTCGCGAACTCGGGCTCAGCGTTCGCGAACCTTATCGAGGGCTACCGCTACATCTGGCGCACGCCGAGGATTCGAGGCCTGCTCAGCGTCGACATCGTGCCGCTCGCACTGGGAACGACGTACTTCACGATGGCTCCCGCGATCGCGCGCGATGTCCTCGATCTTGACAGCCGGGGGCTCGGCCTGCTGCTCGCCGCAAACGGGGTTGGGGCGCTGACCGGCACGATCGCGGTCGCGATGCTCTCCGGTGTACGCCATCGTGGCCGGATCGTGATCGCCGGCGTTGGTGTCTTCGCTGTTCTCCTGATCGCCTTCGCGCTCTCGTCGAACGCACAGCTTTCGTTCGTCCTGATCCTGCTTCTTGGCTTGAGCACCTCGATCTACGCCACGTTCAACGACACGCTCGTGCAGCTCGCGACGGATAGCGCCTACCGGGGCCGCGTCCTGTCGGTCTACACCATGCTCTGGGGCCTGACCCCGATCGGCGGGCTCGAGGTGGGCCTGCTCTCGAGCAGAATCGGCGTCCAGAACGCGCTTGCCATCAACGGCGTCGTGATCCTGGCATATGTCGCCTTTCTCTGGCTGCGGACTCCGGTTCGCGAGATCGACTGACCCGGCGATGACGAAGAACACCACGATCCACGTTTTTACCGGGCCGGACGCCGGGTCCCCCGTCAAGGATGCCGTCCCGGTCCTGCTCGACGCGGTACCCGGAGTGCGTCCTCTCCTCGTACCATCCACCGGCGAGCGCGAGGATATGCTCCTGCGCATCGCTGAGGATGAGCTGCGCGCCGGTAATGCCTTTCCTGAGGTGAGCGTGCCAGCGCGGGGGCGGTGGGCGCTGGTGGGCCGCCATTGGACGACGGTCGAGATCCGGGCGCCCGATCTTCCCCGGCGCCGGGTCCGCATCTCGAAAGCGCTCGGCGATGGCGAACCGTGGATCATCTGCGATGTTGACGCCGTTGCCCGGACCGGTCCGTTCATCCTCGATGTCTTCTCCCGGCACCTCCATCCGCTCGACCGGTTGCGACTGCTCGCCGACCGCCAGCGGGAGCGACGCGCCGCCGACCTCAACCTCGCGATCCGTCCGATCTGGAATGTCATCGGCGGCCACGCCGGCACGAGGTACTTGCTCGCGGCCGGGCGCAATCCGGTCGCCGCCGAGCTGTTCGCGCTGGCCCTCTCCGAACATGTGCTCGGTCCTGATCTCGTCTTCACCGGTCCCTGGGAAGACCCGGTGGTGCAGCGAGCCACCGAGCTCGAGCTTGGCGTGGTCGGCCCGCACCAGATCGAGCTCGTCGTGCATGGCGATCCGGGAGATGCCCGCTCTTCTCTGGACCGGATCGCCGGCCGGATCGGCGTAGACTTCCGAGACGAGACATGAGCGCACTCGGATGTGCAGGGTCGGAGGAACGCATTGGACATTGCCCCGGCTCCCCAATCCAGCAAGAGATGCTCCGCGAAACTCTCCATTGCCCATGCTCCACGTCTCGCGCTGGTCATCGTCCTCGGGTGCGTCCTGTCGGCCTGCGGCGGAGCCCCTGACCTCCTCTCCTCATCGGACGACGGCCCGGACTGTACGTCCACGCTCGGTGTCGCGCCCGAAGCGACTGGCGTCTTCGTCGAGCCGGACGATGGCCGTGACCCCGTGCTCGACGAGCTCCAGGCGGCCCGCTGCGGCATCGATGTCTCCATCTACCTTCTGACTGACGAAATCGTGATCGACGAGCTGATCGCCTCGGCGCGACGGGGTATTCAGGTTCGCGTGATGCTCGAGGAGCATCCGTTCGGCGGCGGCGGGGGGCAGGAGGAGGTGGAAGCCGAGCTGAAGGCCGGTGGGGTGGAGGTGAGGTGGTCCGGGTCGGACATTCGGTTCTCCCACGCCAAGTACGTTGTGGTCGATCGCCAGGTCGCGCTCATCCTCAATCAGAACCTGACGAACGCGTCGTTCGAGGGCAACCGCGAGTTCGGTTCGATAACGACGGAGCGGGAGGCGGTGTTGCAGGCGCAGGAAATCTTCGACGCGGACTGGGCCGGTGAGCCAATCCGCGACATCGACGGCCCGCTGATCGTCAGCCCGACGACGAGCCGGAGCCGGTATCTCGACCTGATCGGCGGCGGGCGAGAGCGGATCGACTTTTACGCCGAGGTGATCCGCGATCCGGAGATCATCGCCGCGCTGGCGGCGGCCGAGGCACGCGGGGTCGATGTCCGCCTGATCGTCGACGGGACGCTCGATGAGGACCAGCAGGAGACAGCGGCGCAGCTCGACGAGCGTGGGGTCGAGATCCGGCTGGCGACGGGGCTCTATATCCACGCCAAGATCATGGTGATCGATGGCGCCTCGGTCATTGTCGGATCACAGAACTTCACGACGACATCACTGGACGACAATCGGGAGCTCGCGATGCTGGTGCGAGATCCGTTGTTGGTCGAGCGGTGCGTCAGCGTCTTCGAGCGAGACTGGATACGTGCCGAACCCGGCGGCGCCGTCGACGAGTGATGCGTCGTGCCCAGTACATCGAACACGATCTTGAAAAAGTCGTGTCGCTGACCCTATTGACATTGCTCAGGAAAGGTCTATAGTGTCCGTACAGTCCCGATAGACTGGGATGCAGGTGAACGTACCGCTCTCGATCACACGACACATGCTGCGGGGCTTTTGTCGGTTCATGATTCGAGAGCGGGCCTGAAGGAAATGCGGCGCTCGTTGCGGGGCGTTGTGTCGCAGGATCTTCAGGCAGGCGTTTTCCGGCCCGGTCGCTCGGGACTTTCCATGCCAGCCGCGAGATCATGCCGCCGGGGGTCTGGTAGCGCATAGGGGATTCGAACCCCTGATCTCCGCCTTGAGAGGGCGGTGTCCTAGGCCGCTAGACGAATGCGCCATTCGCAACGGGCGAAAGCATACCAAAGGCGAATAGCCGCGTCCACGTCAATTGGTTTAGATGCTGTCTCAGTTGGACCGCCCTACGGTGCCAGGCGGGCGATCTCCCAGGTACCTTCAATCAGCTGATAATGGACGCGATCGTGCAACCGGTTCCTCCGGCCCTGCCAGAACTCGAACTCATGGGGCGCGATCCGGTACCCACCCCACCCCTCCGGACGCCGTACCGGTTCGCCTCGATCCACCTGTGCCTGGAGTTCGCCAAACCGCCGCTCGAGCCATTGCCGGTTCTCGACCACTGTGCTTTGAGGGGAAGCGGCGGCTCCGATCTGGCTTCCGATCGGTCGGGTCGCGAAATAGGCGTCGGATTCCGCCGCCTCGACGCGCGCGGCGACCCCGCTGATCTTGACCTGGCGTTCGAGCGCCGGCCAGTAGAAGACGCACGCCACCTGTGGATGAGCGTCGATCTCGGTTCCCTTCTGGCTGCCGTAGTGGCTGAAGAAAACGACGCCGCGATCGTCGAACCCCTTGAGTAACACGGTTCGCGCGGATGGCTGCCCCTCCGCATTGACCGTCGCGAGGATCATCGCGTTGGCCTCGATCTCGTTTGTCTCCTCCAGGATCTGGGCCAGCCACCGCTCGAACTGGCGAAAGGGACTGGGATCGACCTCGGCTTCGTCGAGGCTTGCCAGTGTGTAATTTCGCCGCAAACTGGACAAGGGATCACTCATGACCGTTCCGGACTCCTCTATGGACGTCGGACGTCAGACTTCGAGAGCACGACGGCGCCGGAGACGCCAGCTTCCGGCCAGAGAAGGAGCAAGGTACCGCCCTCACAGCTGACACGGCCGACCGACTATCCAATACACTGGACGCACGCTCGACCGACCCGGTGGCACGGGGCGCGTGCCGAACCCGGATTGTTCCTTTCCAGTTCCGGCGCGACCGCCGGGCGTCGCGGAGCCCCTGCCAATGCCTCACCAGAGAGCCACTCCCAACTTGTCCTGTTCCCCGTCCTCGCCGCCGAAACGACGGTTCACGGTATCTCTGCGATTATGCACTTATCTGCTGGCGGCATTGGTGGTAAGCCTCGGAATCATGACCGGCCTCACGCTCCCGTCCAGCGACGCCCACGGATCGCAGCCCACGACCTCGGGGGAGTGCGGCCTGGCGCCGGTGAGGGTGCCGCTCTTCGGGGGCACGCCGGCGGCTGTCGTCGCCTTGACGCCCGCCGCTTCGCCTGAACCAGATCCGGCGGCGGTCGTCGTCGATCAGGCGACGATACAGGAGGCGGCGACCGAGATCGTCGCGTGCATCAATACGGGCGATCCTTCGTTCGAGTATGCGGTCTTCACGCCGCGCTACCTCGCGACCCGGTTCGTCGATGAGGCGGGGCACTATCAGCCAGAGTTCGAGTTCCTGCTGGACAGCCCCGCGCCACCGGTGACCCCGGCATTCGCTTTGGAAGCGGTCGAAGAAATCGAGGAGCAGCCGGACGGACGGGTCAAAGTCACGTTGGTCCTTCGTTCGGATGAAGCGACCTTCCGGGATACCTTCCTGCTGACCTATGTCGAGCGGCAATGGTTGATCGACGATGTCGTCGCCCTCGATCCCATGCCATGACGCCCAAACCCTGTGTCAGCTCTTCGAGCCCGCCGCGACGGGGCGTCACCAGCAGGAGGTTCACCACGTGGTCACGTTGAGGCAGGCGCCACCGCGAGAAGAAGATGAGGGGATCGGGCTGAGCCCGGATGATCTGGAGACGTTGCAGGAGATCGAGCGACGGGTGCTCTGGCTCTCGACCTTGATGGTGCACCACGCCAACAACGTCAGGGCGAATCCGGACAAGCCGACCAAGGTGGGAGGCCATCAGGCGAGCTCGGCTTCGGTCGTGACGATCATGACCGCGCTCTATTTCCGGTTCCTCCAGGCTGGTGACCGGGTCTCGATCAAGCCCCATGCGTCGCCGGTGTTCCATGCCTGCCAGTACCTGCTGGGGCAACTCGACCGGAAGTACCTGACAATGCTCCGCGAACTCGGTGGATTGCAATCATACCCCTCCCGGACCAAGGACCCGGACCCAGTCGATTTCTCCACGGGATCGGTCGGTCTCGGCGCCGTTGCCCCGGTGTTCGCGGCGCTGGCGGCGAAATACGCGACCGCGAAGTTCGGTTCCGTCACCTCCGATCGCTACATCGCGCTCATGGGCGACGCGGAACTGGATGAAGGGAATGTCTGGGAGACCGTTGCGGAGGATGCGATCCAGGGGCTCGACAACGTGATCTGGATCGTCGATCTCAACCGTCAGAGCCTTGACCGCGTCATCCCGGGGATCAAGGCCGCACGCCTCAAGCGGCTGTTCGCGGGCGCCGGGTGGGAGGTGCTCGAAGCGAAGTATGGAACCTCGCTCGAGTCCGCGATGAACGGCCCCAATGGCGCGGCGCTGCGGGACCGGATCGATACCATGTCGAACGAGGAGTACCAGGCGCTGATCCGGGTCACCGACGGTGTCGATCTGCGGCGCCGTCTTGCCGATGTCGCCGACCGCTCCCGGCGTCAGGCGATTCTTGCCTCGGTGCGAGATGTTCCGGACGATCAATTGCAGACGCTCGTCGGCAATCTCGGGGGCCACGACTTGCCGAAGCTGCTGCAGGTGCTCGACCAGGCCGACAAGGTCGACAACGCCCCCGTCGTGATCTTCGCCTACACGGTGAAGGGCTATGGGCTGGCGTTCGCGGGTGACCCGTTGAATCACTCCCAACTGCTCTCGAACTCGCAGATCGAGGAGCTGCGGGGTGAGTTCGGGATCGCTCAGGACGAGGCCTGGGACCGGCTTCCAGAGGAATCGAACGCTGGCGCCTGGTGCGCCGGAGTTGCCGCCGGTCTCGAACGTCCTGGCGCCGCTGTCTCGCTACCAGCGGATTCGATCCCCGATGAGTTGCAGAGCCGGCATCCGGGGCAGACATCGACCCAGGAGGCGTTCGGACGAGCGCTGCTCCGGATCGGCGAGATCCCGCACATCGGGGAGCGGGTCGTCACCATGTCGCCCGATGTCGCCACGTCGACGCATCTTGCCGGGTGGATCAACAAGGCAGGGGTCTTCGCCCTCGAGGAGACGCGGGACTTCGAGGGCGAAGGCGCGCGAATGCTGCGCTGGAAGCCGTCCCCCAGAGGGCGGCATATCGAGCTCGGCATCTCCGAGATGAACCTGTTCATGGCGCTCGGCCAGTTTGGACTGACCGAGGAGCTTGCCGGTCAGCCACTGATCCCGATCGGGACGGTCTACGATCCGTTCGTCTGCCGTGGGCTCGATGCCCTGATCTACAGCCTCTACATCCGGTCCCGGATGATCTTCGCGGGCACCCCGGCGGGGGTATCGCTGAGTCCGGAGGGGGGAGCGCACCAGAGCACAGTGACCCCGTCGCTCGGGATCGAGCTGCCGAACCTGCTGTTCTATGAGCCAGCGTTTGGGCGAGAGGTCGATTGGGTGCTGCTCGAAGCGCTCCGGCAATGTTGCGATCGCGAGCACGGCCTTTCGACCTACCTCCGGCTGTCTACCAAGCCGATCGACCAGTCGCTGATGGACGAACCCCTGACGCGGCTGGGGGAGGTCGAGATGCGCCGGCAGGTGCTGGCGGGCGGCTATCGGCTCGTCGACCGGAACGTGGCAACGCCGCACACTCCGGCGAAGGATGTGGTCCATATCGCGGCCGGCGGAATCATGATCCCGGAAGCGGTCGAGGCGTCACGGAAACTCCAGGACGAGGGTGTCGCGGTGAACGTCATCAACGTGACCAGTGGCAACCGCCTGTTCGCGGCCCTTCGCCGGGCCCGCCGCGCGCAGTTGGCGCGAGCCTCCGCCGCGCTCGACCTCGGACACCTCGAAACCCTGTTCCCCGCGCTCGAACGTCGAGCGCCGATCGTGACCGTGCAGGACGGCGCGTCGCACTCGTTGTCCTTTCTGGGCAGCGTTTGGGGGGTGCCGGTGGTCCCGCTCGGAGTGGATGAGTTCGGTGAATCCGGCGCCAGGCAAGACATCTACCGGAAGGTGGGGATCGATGCCGACCAGATCGTGAACGCCGGGTTACTCGCGCTGGAACTGGCCGATTCCTGACGCGCCCCCCCAGTGGAAGACTCGTCAGCGTCGCACCGGCTCGATCTCTGGCGGCGCGGATCGGTTCGTGACGAGTAGCTCCGTTACGTGGCCGTCCGCGGTGAAGGCGGAGAATCCGCCTGGTGCCTGACTGGCCGCACCGGCGTGGGTGGAGCCGCGCTGATCTTCGGAGACCGAAGCCGAGCGCGAATCTCCCTTGTAGGCGCCCTGCATTGTCTGCTTGAGAAAGTGGATGAACTCGTCATCGCCTCTCGACCCCGAGAGCCAGACGTGCATCCCCCTTCCGCGTTGGACGCCGATGAGGCGGGCGCCACCGGGAGCCCGGCGCACGGCGGCGAACTCCGTCCATCGGCGAAACTCCGTCAAGCCCAGGCGGATGCCGGCATCGGTCAGGGTGTAGTGCATCCGCGGCAATACCATCAAGATGTACGACAGCGCCGGCACGATCAGGATCCACCACGAGACCGCGTCGATGGTTGCCAGGATGACTGCCACCGCCATCGCCACCGCCCCGGACCCCAGATGCATTCGCGCCCGCGCGAGGACTGGAATCGGCACGGACGCGATTCTCGCCCCTTCGAGCTTGCGCCGGCCGGGCCGCACCCGGCGTGCCCAGGTCAGGATGATTACGACTGGCAGGATAAGCACAGGAAGGGTCATTGGCGATGTCCGAACGCGATGAAGGTAAAAACGATCGGAGTGCGGGGAAGGCATCGAGTCCCAGGTGGAGGGCCGGGCGGAAAGGGATGGGAGCCTACGGACGGCATTCCTCGAAGCACCGCCCGACGGTTTCACCCAGCTATCGTACAACGCTGGGGAAGACCCAAGCGTTTCCATTTTGTGTGCATCGAGCGCGGACCCTCAGGGATTGTGACAAACCGCACAAACGGGAGCCCCGCTCCCTGTACGGGCCGCCACCACGCTCGTCGATGAACTGAAGGCACGACACCCGGTTGCGGGAAGACTGCCCATTCCCTGTCATCCCAACAGCCGTGTTGGAGGGAGCGTAGCGACGAGGGATCCCCGGCGGAAGCGCCCCTCGCTGAAGCGGGTCTTTGAATCAGCAAGAATGCCTGGCGTGTAAGCGGCGTCGGTAAGCGGCATCGGTAAGCGGCATCGGAGCGCAATCGGATGGGCGTCCTCCGCATCTCGTGGCCAACTCTCTCATGGACGGTGGAGAATCTGTGTGACACCAGAATCGTAATCCCGCCCGAATGGAAGCGTTGATCTTCTCTGGCTGCCTGGGCATATCGGTCGAAGAGGGCGTGTTCTGTCTCGGCATCCAGTGCAGACGCAGGCTCGTCGAGAACCACCACCAGGGGGTCCGCCGCATGTACGCTCGTGCGAGGGCGATTCTCTGCCACTGGCCGTGAGACAAGCCGACGCCGGATTGCCATGTCACGCCGATTTGTGTTTCAAGCCCCTTGGGCAACTCCTTTACCAGGCGGTCAGCTCCCGCTCGCCTGACGGCAGCGTTCACATGCTCGGCGCTGTCGATGTTGGGCAAGTCGCCACCACCGACCGACCGTTGTACCGGATACTCAAACATAAAGAAGTCTTGAAATGCACCCGACAGACACCGCCGCCGCGCGACGAGATCCAATGTCCTGAGGTCAGTACCGTCGATCAGGATCCGGCCTTTCGTCGGTTGGTAGAGACCTAAATCGAATGCCTCCGCGCTATCCTGGCCGTTTTCGCGGGACGGGAGGGCGTCACGGTGGGTGTCGGGCGGGGCGAGCTGACGGATGCGGCGTGGGCGGTGCCGGAGCCACTGCTGCCGGCGGGGCAACCCCTGGGCCGATTATCGGCGGGTGCTCAACGGCATCCTCGGGAAGCTGAGGACCGTGGCGCCGTGGCGGGATTCGTCTGAACATTACGGTCCCATGGCAGACCGGCCACAGCCGGCTGGTGCGGAGGGAGCAGGATGGGACCTGGGACCCGCTCCTGACCCAGGCGCAGACCCGCGCCGATGCCGACGGCACGGTGGTCTGGGCGCTCGGCGTCGACAGCACGATCGTGCTGGCCCACCAGCATGCCGCCGGAGCCCGGAAAAAGGGCGCGCCACTGACCCGGACAACGAGGCGCTCGGACGCAGCCGGGGCAGGCTGACGACCTAACTCCCCCTCGCCTGCGACGGGCGGGGGCGGTGCTCGCCGCGATCCGGCTGCCGCGAGCTGGCCGGGGTCAGCCCCGGACCCGGCCGGACCACCTGATCGCCGACAAGGGCGATAGCTCCGCGCGGTGCCGGGCGGTGCTGCGCCATCAAAGCATCCCGCACACGATTCCCCACCGGCGTGACCAGCGGGCACGACGCGCGGGGCGACCGGGAGTGGTCGCTGACTTTCGATCGCGACCGCTCCCGGCACCGCAACGTGGTGGAGCGGGGAATCAACCGGCTCACGCAATGGCGGGAGATTGCGACCCGCTCCAACAAGCGCGGCACCACCTACCGGGCGATGGTGGTGATCGCCTCGCTCATGATCTGGCTTGGCTCATGATTCACCAGACATGCCCTAAATGGTCCATTCACCAAGTTCGCGCCGCCTTGGTCTTGGCTGCGGAATGGCCGAGACCGTCCGCCAAGAGACTAGACAGCGCGGAGTGGCGAGTATTTTCCACCTCCGCCTTGGTCGCCACTGATGCCGCTTGCGAGGGCGGCCACTACCTGGAACGACGTGCGGTGTACCGGATAGACCACTACACCCGGTTGTCGCTGGGCGGGAACATGTCTTCCGTAACACTCGCCCGCCAGATCCCGTGTTCGTTCTGGAAGTAAAGCCAGCGATCATCATTCGACCAGCCGACGAAGGGACGGAATCCCTCACCGCGATAGACGGAAATCTCGCGTTCCACATCGCCATAGATATGGACGTCGAGCTGCCAGTCGCCAGCGAGATACGACGCAAGCGCCGGGTTCTGGAAGCATGCGATGTAGCTGGCGTGCGGCGAGATGCCGTCGCAGTTTCCGATCGTTCGTGACCAGACCGGATCGGTCCAGCGGCCGGAGACATTCGGATAGGGCGATTCGGAGGGCAAGGTGGTCAGGGATCCGCTCGCGACATCGACCAGGACACCCTTCGGGGCGGCGGGATCGCGCTCATCCCGCAACAGGATCGTCGTGGCGTCGGGAGCCGCCGCGACGACATCGTATGCCTCCAGCGGGACGATGACGATCGCGCCCGTGTCGATCGATGTCAGCTCCACGCCCCCTGTTCTCTCACGCGCGAGATAGACCGCGCGGAAGCGATACTGAGGGCGGCTGTTGGGGCGCTGAATCTCGATCGGCGCGACAATGAGCTCGACTCCGTCGCTTGCGGCCGCGACCTGCTCGATCCCGGCCCCCGGAGCCAGGTCGAATCGGTGGGCGATGTCCAGGCGAAGACCCGGCATCAGGATCAGCGGCACGACTGCCAGGACCACGATCGCCGCAACCCCGAGAAAGATTCTCAGAAAACGTCGCTGGAACGATGTGTTGAGATGGCTTCGGGAATCCGAGCTCATGACCGCTAATTGCCTCTACCGGAACGATGACGCCTCAAGAGCGAGCCGGTTCCTGGGAAAGCTCTTCCTGCTCGGCGATCACCTCGTTCGCGTCATCCTCCTCTGGCTCGTCGGCCTCTTCCTCCTCGCTGTCCTCGTCGGCCAACTCGTAATCGCCGCTGGCGATGACGTGCAGGTCACTCAACGCGTCGAAAACACCAAAGGTCAGATCTTCGAATTGCACGTCGCCACGGACATAGGCGACGAACGCATCGACCAGCTCCTCCCCGATTTCCCGGGCAAGTTGCACCTGTTCCTCGGTCTGCGCGCTCTGATCCTTGGTTTCCGCCATGGTCGATTCTCCAGATTGTGCTTGCGGGTGGTTCGGTCGAAATGAAGCGAACACCGGACGCGTTCCGCGCTTCGCACGCAAGCTTACCCGTGGGCGGCGGTTCGTGCATCTCGGGAGCATGCGGTTGACCCAGGGTTGGCCCAAGGCTGACGCACGAGTGCTGCTACGCTTGCCAGTGACACCGTCGGCATGCTGGCATGGCCGGGTCAACCGGCAATGGTCCGTGCCGAACGAGAGCCGGCACGATCCGGGATCGCCGGAGTGTGATCCGCGTTCGGCATGAACCGGCGCCCCGGTACAATGACCTTCGGAATCGCGATCGAGACCGGACCTCGGCCAGGGATGGCGCTGTCATTGGCCCTTCGCCGCAACCTGGAGTCTCCGGCATCACCGCTGCTACATTATGTTTCAGTTCGCACCCTGGAAGGAAGGCCATGTGACCGCACGAGACGCGGCCTCGATCGGACCTGGATTGCCGGACCACGACATGGCGCGTGACCACGGCCCGAGCGAGGCGCTCGATCGCCGGGTCGACCTCTCCGCCGCCGGCTGGTTCGGGGCGTTCGTCGCGATTTCCCTGGTCGCGGCCTTCGCGCTCCGTTTCATCCGGCTGGATGCCCTTGCCCTGTCACCGCGAGAGGGCGAATGGGCGTACGACGCCTGGTCGTTCTACACGGGCAGACCCCTCCCCAGCGGCGAGGACCTTCCCCTCGTCGGCCCGCTCCTCCTCATTCTGGAGGCGATGATCTTCTTTCTGTTTGGGGTCTCCGATGCCACGGCGCGGGCCATGTCGGCGCTGACCGGTGTTGGCATCGTGGCGTTGATCGTGGCGCTCCGTCCCTTCCTGCCGCGCTCACACATCGCGGGGATGGTGCTCCTTGCCACGCTCTCGCCCTCGCTCGTGTTCGCCGCGCGAACGATCGATCCCGTGATTTTGGTGGCGTTCTGGTCGCTCGTCGCGGTTGTCGCGGTGCTTCGGGCGGGGATGTCTCGCGGCGCGTCGGCGGCGGTGTGGGCAGCAGTGCTCGGAGTTTCGATCGGGGGCATGCTCGCTTCGGGCCCTGAAGGTGTCTCGGCGATCATCACGATCGTGATCGCCTTCGCCGTTGCCGCCACCACGAATGCGGCCGGCGGCCACGAACCGGTTCGCGATCCCGTGGCCTCGGGCCTGGGTGCGATCTTCGGATCTCCTCGAGCCACGTCCGCCCTCGTTGGCGCGTTCGTGGCGACGATCCTCCTCGTCTTCACGCGGCTGTTGTCCGATATCTCCGCGCTCGAAGGAATCCTGACGACGTTCAGGGATTGGGCTCGCTTGTTGGCCACGCAGTCCTCGACCACTCCCGTCCAGTTCTTCTTCACGGCGATCATCCTTTACGAGCTGTTGGCGGTAGTCTTTGCCATTGTCGCGCTCCTTGGCTCGGCTGACCGCGATGATCCCAACCAACGCGGCCCCGCGGTCCTCCAGCCAACGTTGTTCGTTGCCTGGTTCGTGGCGGCGCTCGCGATCCAGAGTTTTTCGTCCGGCAGGCATCCGGATCAGACACTTCTCGTCACGCTTCCCCTTGTGCTCCTCGGAGGCATTGGCCTGGGGCGGCTCGGTTCCCGCATTCCCTGGCGGTCACTGGTGACGACGCGGGCCGGTCTGATCCCGGTCGCGATCCTTGGCATCCTGGTCGGCGTGATCGCCGCCGTAACGTTCATCGCACGGGACAATGACCCCGGCGCGGAGGCTCGTGGGGGAGCCCCGGCGCTGCTCCAGGCGGCGTTCGTTCTGCTCCTGATCGTGGTTCCCCTCGCCGCCTTGCTCGCGGGCGAGCTCACAAACACGCGACGAGCCCGCCACGTCGGCTGGTCAGCGCTCCTGGTGCTTGGCCTCGTGCTAGGCGCCTACACGATCCGGACGACCACGCAGTTGTCGTACATCCGCGCTGATGAGGGGACCGAGCTGCTCGCCCCGAATGTGCCTACCGAGGGCGTTCGGGCGCTGGTCGATCAGACTCTTCGGCTCTCCCGTGATCTCTCCCTGGCCGAGGTCTCCAACATCGACAACACCGGGAGTTACGGCATATCGATCGCGATCGATCCCTCCCTGGAGTCGCCCCTTGCCTGGTATTTTCGCAATTTTCCCAATGTCGCGATAACCACTCCAGCGGGATGGGCGGAGGCGGACATGGTGATCGCGCCGACCGCGGAAGGTATGGAGGAAGCCGGTCTGATCGATCGTACTCGCACGTGGCTCAACCGGGTGCCGACCGCGTACGAAGAGCTCAGCACCGCCGAGGCGGCCTCGTATCTGATCTCGCCATCGAAGTGGTACGACGCGGCCCGATATGTCCTCCATCGCGAATTGCCGGTTCCACCGGTCCCCGAGCAGATCAGCGTCGGACACACATTCCGGCTCAGCAATCAAATGAATCCGAGCGAGGGGCCGTTCGACCTCTTCACCGGTCAGGCGATCGGCCCGGGGACGGCCCTCGGCCAGACGAATGGCCCGACCGGGATCGCCGTCGACGGGAACGCGGAGACGGTGTATGTGGTCGACGCCGGCAACCAGCGGATCCAGCGGTATGCGCGCGACGGCGGGTTCATCGGCGTCTGGGGCCCGGAAACCGATAGCCGCCTGGTGTTGGGATTCTCGGAAGAGTTGAACCAGGGCGCGAGCGAGATCGTCGTCGATGAGGGTGGCCTGATCCACATCGCCGATACGTGGAACCACCGCGTGCTGGTGCTCGATGGTAACGGCCAGGTCGTTCGCGAGATCGGCAGGACCGGCGAGCTGACGGACATCGACGATTCAGTCGATCCCACGATCCAGACCGGGCTCTTTTTCGGGCCCCGCGGGATTGCGGTGTCGAATGGCGAGATCTTCGTAACGGACACCGGCAACGAGCGGGTTCAGGTCTTTGGGCCGGATGGCACGTTTCTTCGCGCGTTCGGGGGGTTCGGCAGCGAGCCCGGCAAGCTGGTGGAGCCGGTCGGGATCGCAATTGGGCCGGACGGCAACGTGTATGTCGCCGATTCCGGAAACGCACGGCTCAGTGTGTTCACCAGAGATGGAACGCCGGTGGCCCAGTTCCCCGTCGAAAGCTGGCAAACCCAGGGCGAGCGGCTCAACTACATCCAGTTCCGGGCGGACGGCGTGCTGTATATGACATCCCCAGGGTCGCAAGTTGTCGAGGCCTTCTCGATTCAGAATGGCGAGGTCGTCGAGGTCGCTGACAGCGGCCCCGATGGTGGCGTCCGATCGCCCTCGGGAATCGCGGTTGCGCCGGACGGCAACCTGCTGGTGACCGACACGCGGTCCAGCACGATCGAGGTGATCGAGCCGGTCCTGCCGGAGGGCTTCGGGTCCGGACTCGCGGCCTCACCCGCCGCGTCGCCCCAGCCGCCGGAGCCGGGCCTGCCGCCGCGGTGACGGGGCGGTCGCGGCACGTTGGAACCAGCGTCCCTTCTCGAATCGGCGGTTCCAGCCTTTCGATCAGCCGTCGAAGCCGATCAGCTCGGTGTGGACATCACCCAGCATTCCGAGATCGACCGAGTGTTCGATGAAGGAAATGATGGTGTTCAGCATCTGACTGGCATGCGGACCAGCGTTGGAGACGACGACGATCCCCAGCGTGCCCGCTCGCATGTCGTCGAGATCCTCGATCTCCGCGATCCCGGCGTTGAACTTGTTCCGCACCCGCTTGCTGATCGACCGCAGCTCATTCCGTTTGTCCTTGATCGAGAACGACTCCGCGAAGAGAATTGTGACCCGGGCACGTCCAATCACGGCGCTCACGATGGTGTGGTGACCGCGAGGCGTACATCTCCGGTCGTGTCGTCCATGGTCCAGGCGAGCGTCCCCCCGAGCCGTTGCACGATCAGGCCGCCAACCTCGAACAACTCGCCAATGCCGGCGGGGTCGAGACCGAGCGATTCCGACAACTCGAGGTCAGGCAGGCCGGCGATCAAGGCAGTCGGCGGATGGGCCGAGAGGTCCACCTCGATGATGTCCGCTCCGAACGCCCGGTAGTTGGTGAGCAGGGCGTCGAGGATCTCGGCCGCGCGCCAGGTCCTGGTCAGATCCCATCCTCTCGCGAAGACATCGGCGATCCCGGCGCGCCAGAGGTCGAGCCCTCCGTCGACCCTCCCGAGCGTTTGCACGGTGCCGAGAAAGAGCGCCTGGGCATTGAACGCTGACTGTTCCAGCAACTCCTCGTCGGTGTAGTCCCCGGCTCCGTGCTCGATCTCATCGATCAGCCGATTCACCTCGGGAGCGGGCGTTTCTTCATTGGTCACGTTCGGGTCTCCGGAAGTTGCCGCGATGGCGCAGACTCCGCCTCAGTTCAGGACCGTCAGCTTGCGAGTGGCGTTGTTGAGCCGGATTCCTCCGTCGGGGGTACAAAGGACCGTGTCCTCGATCCGCACCCCGAACTTCCCGTCGAGGTAGATCCCTGGCTCGTCGCTGAACACCATGCCGGCCGCCAACGGCAGGTCGTTGCCTTCGATCAGATATGGTTCTTCATGCACGTCCAGGCCAAGACCGTGCCCCACGCGATGGATGAACGCCGGGCCATATCCGGCCTCCGTAATCAACTTCCGCGCCGCGCGGTCCAACTGTTCGATTGGGACACCAGGGCGAACCGCATCGAGGGTTGCCTGGTTGGCTCGCAAGACGACATCGTACACGGTGCGAAACTCATCCGACGGCGCACCGACGCACACCGTCCGCGTAACATCCGACTGGTACCCGCGGAGGCTGCCCCCCCAGTCGAAGATGACCGCGTCGCCCTCGGCGATCACCCGCTCCCCAGTCGCGTGATGCGGGGACGCCGCATTCGGTCCACTTGCGCAGATGCCCCAGATTCTGGCGATCCCACGCTGGGCCGTCAGCTCCGTCAGGCGAGCGAGCGCATCCCGTTCCGAAAGCCCAGAGATCGGCGAACCGGAGATGAACGCTTCCCAGGCGTCGTCGGTGAGATGACTGACCTCGGTCATCAGGGCGATCTCGACATCGTCCTTGATCATCCTCAGCTCGCGCAACAGCGGCGTGGCCTCCGTCCATGTCGCCGCGCCCACCCTCGCCTGAATGCGTAACAGGAAGGCGCTCCAGAGCTGGTTTCCAACGGCGACATGCTCTCCGGCGATATCACCGATCACGCGCGCGGCAAGGTCGTAAGCGTCCTCGTGGTCGGCCCAGGAGTGAACGGAGACGAGGTGTCGCGCTTCTCCCACCAGCGGTCCTTCGAGCACTGGCACGATGAGCGACGGCTTGCCGGTGCTGGGGACGACCAGCAGATTCAGGCGCTCGCTCAGGTGGGCGTCGAAACCGGTGAGATAGAAGAGATCCGATGACGGGCCGAGCAGCACCAGGTCGACCGCATTGGCGTGCATCTCCCGCCGAAGGCGGTCGATCCGGTCGGCGTGAACGGCGGGAGGTGTGGTGGGAGGGGTCATGGAGCTGGCTCCTGCGTAGGCGGACGGGGAACGGTCTCCTCGGCGCCCCGGTTATCTCAGACCTCGACGAGTACGTCCAGCGCTCATGGTCGCAGGGGCGCAACGTGCATGCTACGCTCGTCTGCACACGGTGCGGGAGCCGGAGCTGGCCCGTCGACCCATGAATGAGGACAAAAACGCGAACCATGTCGACTCCACCTGCGCCCGGACGGATCGCGATCGATCTCGACGGTGTCCTGACCGAGCATCCGGCCCCGTTGGCGATCGCCAGTAACGAGCGATTCGGACTCGACCTGCCGGAACGGGCGTTCATCGACTCCGCTGGCCTGAACGTACCCGTCGAAGTCCGGGAGTGGGTCTACAGCGACGCTGGTCCCGCCGCCAGGCTCGAGCCATCCCCCGGTGCCCAGGAGTTCCTGCGGAAGGTTCTGACGCTCTTCGGTGCCGACAACGCCATGATCCTGACCGCGCGCCCGGAATCAGCGGCGGGGATGACCGCCGCCTGGCTGGAACGGCACGGCTTTCCCCTGCCCCGGATGATCTTCGCCGACGACAAAATGACGCACGCTCGCTCGCTCGGATGCCGTTTCGCGGTCGAAGACAGCGAGCGACACGCCCTGAATTACGCCGCTGGGGGAATCAGGTGCTTCCTGATCGACCCCTCCCGCCACATCGTTCTTGACGATGAGCCGGCGATCATCCAGGTCGACGGGTTCGACGCTATTCTGTCCCACCTGCGCGACACGGTCGATCGCCGGCGGGCGGTCGCCGATTCCCTTCCGCCGGTGGACGCGGGCAGTGACCGGACTCTCCCCACGATTGTCGTCAGCGACGCTATCCATCCGATCGCCCGGGATGTGCTGGCCGCCAGGTCGACACTCGTCGAAGTCGATGGGACGGAGACCGCCGCCCTGCTGGCGGCGCTGCCTCAGGCGGATGCCCTGGTGGTCCGCAGCGAGACCCAGGTGACCGTCGCCGTGCTGGCGGCCGGACCCCGGCTCAGGGTTGTCGCCCGCGCTGGTGTCGGAGTCGACAACATCGATCTCGATGCCGCGACCAAGGCGGGCGTGCTCGTGCTCAATGCTCCGGGCGCGAACGCGATCTCCGCCGCCGAGCACACTGTGGCGGTCCTGCTGGCGCTGGCCCGGCAGCTTCCCCAAGCCAACGAATCTACCCACGCTGGCCGATGGGAGCGCCGGAAGATCACGCCGTTCGACCTCAACGGGCGAACGGTCGGCATCATCGGCCTCGGACGTGTTGGCTCGGTCGTCGCCAGGCGCCTCAAGGCGTTCGGGATGCGGATCGTCGCCTATGATCCATACATCCCGGTCGCGAGGTTTGCAGAGCTCGATGCCGAATCGATGCGTCTCGCCGATGTGTACAAGGAGTCGGATGTCGTGACGTTTCATGTCCCATCAACCGTGGAAACACGTCATATGCTCGATACGAAGACAATTGGGCAGTTGAAACATGGTGCGGTCGTGCTCAATATGGCGCGCGGGGATGTCGTCGATCAGGATGCGCTCGCGGCGGCCTTGCGCGGCGGTCGGCTCGCCGCCGCGGGAGTCGATGTGTTTCCGGTGGAGCCATGCACGCACTCTCCGCTGTTCGGGCTGCCGAACGTGATCGTCACCCCGCACACGGCCGGCTCCAGCGCCGAAGCACTGGAAGCGGTCGGCCGGGTGATCGGCACCACGACGCTCGCCGCCCTTCGCGGGGAAGCGGTGCCGAACGCCGTCAACCTGCCCCAGGCGACGCTGGATGCGCCCGAGCTTTGCCGCCTGACGACCGTCGCGGGAGCGGCCGGTCATCTCCTCTCCGTGCTCGTCTCCGATATCCCCCGGGAGATCCGGTTGAGCGTGCGTGGAATGGTGTCTTCCGATGTTGCCCAGCATGTGCTCAACGCGGCGCTCAGTAGTGCGTTTCAGCACTGGCTCAATCGCCGCGTCACCGCTGTCAACGCCCGGGTCGTGGCGAAGGATATGGGAGTAGAGGTCGGCACGCCGGCCGTCGATCAGGATGAGCACGCGTTGCCTCAGTTCCTGTTCGAGGTCTCTGGCGAGTCGTCGCATACCGTAACAGTAACCTGGGACCGGCCATACGCGGGGATCGTGGCGATCGACAAGTTCTCGCTGGAGAGCCCGCTGGCCGGTCACGTTCTGATCACCCATCATCACGATCAGCCGGGCGTGATCGGCGCCCTCGGGATGATTCTCGGCCGCCATGGCGTGAACATCGCGGGCATGCAGGTGGGAAGGGTGGCCCCGCTTGGAGAGGCCCTGATGGTCACTAACGTGGACGAGAATATCCCTCCAGACGCGCTCGAAGAGATCCGGCAGTGCGCGGCGGTCGAGCAGGCGTTCGTCGTCACCCTGCCCCCGTTCGACGCGGAGCCTGACCCGGTCGCGCGCTCGGCGATCACCGCCGCGTCCGCGATCGCGGCCAAATGAGATGATGACCTCGCCGTCGCCTGAGCCGGCCGACCCCGGCGCCAACCAGAACGATTCCACCGGCTCCACCTCGCGGAGGCTGATCGTCGTGTTGAGCGCGGATCTCTTCTTCGGGATGCGGATCCGGGCGTCGTTGCTCCCCATCAGTTATGTCGTGTCGATTCATGGAGACGCCGCCGCCTTCGCGAGCGCACTGTCAGCGGATGATCAGCGCGCCTCGCTCGGGCTGATCGACTTCAACCGGCCAGTCGACTGGAGCGGGCTTGTCGATGCGCTCAATGGACCGGTGCCGATCATCGCGTTCGGTCCGCACAAGGACATCGCGGGGTTCAGGGCGGCCAAGGAGGCCGGCGTGACGCGGGTCGTCGCCAACGGCGAGTTCACGCGGTCCTTGTCAGAGCTGGTCGAGCGATATGCCCGCTCGTCCGACACCTGACTGCAAGTTCAGAACGATCAGCAAGCGTCGCCCGGAGTGTATATACTGCGTACGTACACGAAAGGCGATTGGCGATATGAGTACGCACGGTTCTGACCAAAACGCCGATAACGATCCTGGCCCCATACCCGTGGCGCCGCTCGCCGGGACACCCGCGGACGCGTCGCAACCGGTAGCAACCGGCACGCTGACGCTCGAAGCCGCGGTCGAGATGTTCTTCGGCGACCTCCGCCTCGCGCCTCGATCCAAGAAGACTTACCGCCAGGGGATCGGCAAGTTCCTGAAGCATCTCGAGGCGCATGAGGGAATCGACCCGAAGGTGGCGCCGGTCACGGCATTGCACACCGACCACGTCACGTCGTTCGCGGCGATTCTCGTTCCGGCGGATATCCGGTCGCCGGAGGAAGTGTCGAGGATGCGCACCGCGCAGAACAACCTCGCCGCCGTCCGCAAACTGTGCGCGTACCTCTCGGCCTACGATCTGCATCCGGCACTCCCCACGGAACGCATGCGGGTGCGCATCGCGGCGATGATGCCGCGGTTCACCCCACCACCTCCGGATGTGAAGCTGCCTGACCTCGAACGGATCGTGGAACATGTCAGCACACGGCCGATCGAAGAGAAACCGCATCTCGAGCTAAGGCGTCTCAAGGTCAAGGCGATGGTCCTGTTCATGTTCAGGACCGGGGTCCGGGTCTCGGAGCTCTGTGCCTTGAGACGGCGAGATGTCGATCTCGAAGGCGGAACCGCCGGCATCTACCGGGCGAAAGGTGGGAAGAGCCGGACCGTTCATTTCGACAATGACACAGCGAAGGCGATGGTTATGTACTGGCAGGGGCGCGGCGACCAGGTGCGAGGCTCGGGAGCCTTTCCGGCATTCAGCGGCCGGGACAAGGTGGGCCAGCCGGGCAGCGGCATCAGCGCACGCACGGTCGAGCACATCGTCGCGGAACTCTGCAAGGAGCTCGAGGTAGAAAGCGACGTCACTCCGCATTCGTTCCGCCACGGCCTTGCCACCGAGTTGGTCCGGCGCCGGGTGCGCGAATCGACCGTGCAGACGATCCTTGGGCATGCGTCGCCACAAACCACACGGATCTACGTTCATAAATCGGCGGTGGAAGTAGCGGAAGAGTATCAGGATGCCTTTGGAACCTACCGCAAACCCGGAACAACGGTCGAATAGACGCGTCGCCTCCCGGATCATCGGTTGGAGCCTTGCCTTTGGGCTCATTCTGGGTGGCATGACCGCCTGTGCCGAGGGGACGTCCCGCGATGCCGAGATCGGAAAGCAGAAGGACGCCGAGCGGACATCGGTCGTCACCGGAGTCCAGGCCACGAGCTCGGCGCGGCTCCTGGCCGGCTCTCCGGAGGCGACGCCGCCAGCCGCCGTCCGCGACAGCCCGCCCGGGAGCTGACCAAATCCGATCGTCCCAAAGACAAGACAACGGCCACCGGAAGCATTCCCGGTGGCCGTTGATTGTCTCTTGGAACCTGAGGTTGAGATTACTGCCCGGCAAGCTCGGCCGGAAGCGTCGGCGCCGCGCAGGTCTCCGCGCTGAAGCACCCCACCTGAGCGGCGGCAAGGGCGAGCGCCGCTTGCTCTGCGATCTCCGGAGACGACGCCCCCTGAACGTCGACAACGCCGACCGATGCGCCGGCCGAGAACATCACGCGGTAGCTGTCGATCCCGTCGGCACCAGTGGCCGGGCTTGGGAAGCGAAAGGCGACCGTCTGGGCCGCGCCTTCGACTGCCGGAGCGTCCACCGCCTCCACTCCGGAGATCGCCGGTGTCAGCTCGCTTGCCTGGTCGATCACCGCCGCGGCATCCGCGTCAGCGCCAAACGTCGTGACCCCGATCGCAACGTACGGCGCCAGGTTGTCGTCGGCGCCAAGACCGATCGCTTCGGACCACGTGGCGTCGAATCCGCCGAGGGCCGAACCTTGAAGTCCATAGAGGCCCTCGACCTCCACCGGGCTCAGGAACCCTGCCTGAAGCTCGGTGCCGAGTCCGCTCAGAGGGAGCACTTTCGGGACCAGCGCCAGATCGGTGCGCTCCGGATTCTCGTTCCCGAGCGCGGCGGTCGCACGCCCCTCGAGTTCCGCGGCCAACGAATCGGCGGTTGCCGGGTCCGGTGCCGTGCCGCTGGTCGTCTCGACCGCGACTCCCACCAAGAAGCGGTCGAGCCGGAAGGTGAGATCGACCGTCGATACCGTCGTCGCCGGATCGGCGGGGTCGGGATAGGAGCCAGAGGTGGCTTCTCGTGGCTCTTCACCGATCGCCGTCTCCGCGTCGGTCAGCTCGCCCCCGGTGATCGTCCGCGTCTCGTCCTCAATCGTCGCGAACCCGTCTTCGGCGGCCGCGGCATCGGTCCAGGCCGTCACATACGTGCGGATCCGGCCCGTTTCCTCATTGTCAGTGTAGAGGCTCACGTATTGACTGACGAACCCGGCATCCGTCAGTGCCGCCGCATCGACGGTCCCCGATGCCGACTGCTCCGCGGTGAGAAACGTTTCCCCTTCGAAGGCATATCCATCGGGGAGGGCGCTCTCGTCGAGCGTGATCGACGCCATCGCGGCGCGAAGCGCGACGTCGACGCCGTTCTCCGGCAGGGAGGCGGGAGGGGTTGCTTCCTGGGCCGCCACTGGGGAACCGAGCAGGATCGCCCCGGCCATGAGCGCACCAAACGCTCGCCCGGTCTTCGTGAACGTGAATCGTGTCAAGACACTCTGCTCCCTTGGTGCGATCGAACGACGACGAGAGGACGCGCGCCAGCATTGACGAGCCGGATGTCCGTGGTGATCCTACCCTATACCACGGTTGGGACGCTCGATCGGTTTCGGGGGCATGCCAAAGCACCGCTCGCGACCGGCCCGGAGATGGAAACGAGGCACGCATGCGGAGCACGAGGCCGACGACCCTGGCGGCGCATGGGATGGTGGCGACGCCTCACTACCTGGCGAGCACGGCGGGGCTGCGGGTGCTCGAAGAGGGTGGTTCGGCGATGGATGCCGTGATCGCGGCGAACGCGATCCTCACGGTGCTCTATCCGGATCAGACGGCGATCGGTGGCGACTGCTTTTTCCTGGTGTATGACGCGACCACTGGACAAACCGTTGGCTACAACGGCTCGGGGCGGGCCGCGATGATCGCCAGCGCCGGGGAGCTCGTCGCCCAGGGGTGGGCGGCGATGCCCGCCAAGGGCGGCGCCACGGTGACCGTGCCGGGCACGATCGACGCCTGGATCAGTGGACACGAGCGCTTCGGGCGGCTGGCGTTCACGCGGCTGCTGGAACCGGCGATCGTTCTCGCCAGCGACGGTTTCCCCCTGTCGCCACGGTTGGCGTCGGTGCTCGTCGCCAAGGAGTCGTTGATCAGGGAGTGGCCGGCTCTTCGCGCGCTCATCTATCGCGGCGGCGGGATACCGGCGGCGGGGTCGCTCCTGACGATGCCCGAGCTTTCAGAGTCGCTGCAAACGATCGCGGCCGATGGTCGCGCCGCCTTTTACGACGGTCCGATCGCGGAGGCGATCGCGACATCAGTGCAAGAGCACGAAGGGTGGCTTTCCACCGACGATCTCGCCGCGCACCGTGGGGAATGAGTCACCCCCATCGCGAGCGAGTACAAGGGCGTCACCGTTCAGACGATGCCTCCCAATTCGCAGGGGATCACCGCGCTGATCGGTCTGGGCATGGTCGAGGGGGAACCGCCCGCCGCGATCTGGGGAACCGCTGGTCATGTGCATCCCTGGATCGAGGCCGCCAAGCTGGCGTATGCGGTGCGCGACACGCGGATCGCCGATCCGACGTTCTCGGGGAGCAACCCCTCGGAGCTGCTCCACCGCGAGTTTCTCGATGAGCTGTGGCGGTCGTATGATCCCGGCCGCGCGGGTCCGGTCCCGCCCGACATCGCCGGCGACACGGTATATCTGTGCGCGGTCGACCGGGACGGACATGCGGTGTCGCTGATCCAGAGTTTGTTCCGTGCCTTCGGGTCGTGTGTTGTCGCTGGCGACACCGGGATCCTGCTGCAGAATCGAGGTTCGTACTTCTCGCTCGATCCCAGAAGCATCAATATGCTGGAGCCCGGCAAGCGAACCCTGCATACGCTGATGCCAATGATGCTGCTCCGCGAGGGAGCGCTGCTGGGGCCAATCGGCACCCAGGGTGGCGACACGCAGGCACAGATTCAGATGCAGCTGATCGCCAACCTGATCGATTTCGGAATGACTCCGCAAGAAGCGATCGACGCCCCCCGCTGGATCGCCGGTACCGCGAACGGCACGCCCGAGCTCACCATCGAGCCGGGGTTTCCCGAGGGTACGATCACCGGGCTCGCGGCGAGGGGTCACGCGATGACGGTTACGCAAGGATGGAACCCGAACGCTGGACATGCCCAGATAATCCTGATCGACGCCGAAACAGGCATGCTCAAGGGAGGCGCCGACCCCAGAGCGGACGGCGCCGCTCTGGGGTACTGACCTTTCTGAAAAACGGTCATGGTGGGGGCGTCGCGATGGGGTTGAGCAACCAGTCGTCGAACCGCACGGTCAGCGATTCGCGGAACTCCGCCCAGAACCCCCAGTTCTGGAAGAACTGAACCGCCAGATGCTGCGGCGCGTTCGGGAGGCGTTCGACGATATCGGGCCGTAGCAATGCGAGCGCGTCCTGATTTACCGGTCCAAACGACTGAAGCCGGCTGAAGTTGGCGGTCGGCACCGCGCGCGTCGCGAAGTTGATGAAGCTCATGCCGACATCCCGGTTTGGCGCGCCGCGTGGAATGATCCAGGAATCCGCCGAGAGCATCCCCCCGTTCCATTGCGGGGTGACGAGCGACATCACGTCCGCGAGGTCGGTCCGCACGTTCCAGGCACTGGCGACGTCCACCTGACCGGTGCGCACGAACTCGACGGGCTGCTTGCTGTCCTCGTAAAAGATCGTCGCGTTCCGGATCCGGTCCATCATAACGAACGCCCTGGGGATGTCCAGCGGGTACAGGTCGGTCGCCGGCACGCCGTCCGCCAGCAGGGCGAACTCGAGGGTTCCGATGGGGCTCCTGCGCAGCGCCCGCGTGCCCGAATTCGCCCCGACATCCCAGAAGGCCGCCCAGTCTTCCGGGGGATCCACGGCGGTCGAGGGGGAGACGATCGTGGTTGAGTACATCCGCGCTCCGACTCCATGCTGGAACATGAGCTCGGCGTACAATGCGGTCGGATCGACGACGTTGTAGTCGATCGCCTCGAGGTACCCGTTCCCCGCCAGCGGGAGCACTTCCTCGGCGGGCACCAGCAAAACATCCCAGACGGGTTCGCCGGATTCGACCTGATCGATGAGTCCGCCGAACCCTTCGCGCCCGAAATCCTGGTGGCGGACAGTCGCGCCGGTCGCGAGCGAAAAGGCGTCGAAGAAGGCGATCATGACCGCATCCAGGTATTCGCCAAATGCCGGGCTGGCGACGACGAGCGAGCGCCCGATCCAGCGGCCCGGGTCGAGATACCCCGCGACCGGCGAGGAGATCGGTGGCTGCGTAGGCGCGGGGGGTGCTTGGGTCGGCGCGACGTCGACCGCCGGCGTTTGTGTTGGGATCGATATGTCGCCGCCGCCGTCATCACCAGCGCAGCCGATGAGCGACGCCGCGACCAGCCCCGCTCCTCCTCGCAGGAGGGCGCGGCGGGTCCACCGCCGATCTTGGGTCGTTTGGCTCATGCGCTCGTCTGCCATATGATGGTTCGGCTTTCGTCACCAGCGAGTTTATCGATCCCGGTGGTGAGCGGGATCGTATGGCATGGGCTCCGAGCCATCGGGGCCTCATCGCGGGATGCCGGATGGGCGTGACGCGGGCCATGTCGTGCGGCGTGCCAATGATACATGGAGTCTTTCGCGATTTGTTCACGATCGGCGTGAAGGGGAGATCACTGCTTACGCCGTGCACGAATCCGGACGGCACGATATGCTATGCCAAGGCATCGTGAACACCTTCGAAGTTGATTCGCCCACCGTGGAGGCAGAATGACCGCGGAGGGATTTGTCGATGCCTGATTCACGGCAAGAGCCCAATCGAACGCCGAGTTCGCTCCGGGCAACACGCCATGTTGGTTTGACTGGGGTGCGCGCCCCGATTCTCAAGGGAGAGGCGAAGCGATGGACACCTACAACATTTACATGGACGAGTTGCCGACCGGAGAAGAGATCGATGGCGAGGAGATGGTCGAGGTCGAGTTTCGCGTCGTTCCAGGCTCCGAGGAAGATGGCGCCACCGAGATCACGGCGGTGATCGCCGGGCTCGACCTGGTCGACCTGATCAATCTCCGGGACTCCCTGCAACAGGAGATCGACAATTACGCGCTATCGGCGCTCGAGGCCCAGGCCGGCGCTAGCGCCGGCACCCCGGCGGGGTAATCGACGCGGCCCCGCTTACCGATGCCGCTTACCGGGCAACCGGACCCGTTCACAGGCAGTTCCGCAGGAACTGACCGGATGCGGCCCATCGCTTCGCTTCGATGCCGCTTAAAGAGCGGGCTCCGGGTTGACCCGACCAATGCCGCTTACATCGTGTATGATCCGCGACGGCTCACGTGGAGCCGTCGCGGATCGTTTTGTTTGGCCGCATGTCGTGCGAGCATGTCCGGCTTCCCCGGGAGACAGGTACGTGGCTGGCTAGCATTCCCGTGAGTGGTCCTTCCGCTCACGACGTGAACGTCCTCCGGAACACACCGCCTGGCGCGATCGTCTCCTTCCGAGGAAGGGACGGTTGTCAGACGATGGGTTCCTCGCGACGATGGGATGCCCATGCTTGCTGTCACCCAGCTCTCGAAACGCCTTGGCGACGTTGCCATCCTCGACTCCCTGACCTTCACGATCAACGCCCTTGACCGGATCGGCCTGATCGGGCCGAACGGCTCCGGCAAATCAACGCTGCTCAAGCTCCTCACCGGCAGCCTCGAGCCCGACAGCGGCTCGATCGTCCGCTCGCCTCGCGCTCGCGTGGGATATCTCCGGCAGGGGTTCGCCGAGCTGGCGGACGGAACACTCGGGGACCTGCTCGACACACCGACGGATGGCCTGCTCTCGGCGCGGGCCCGGCTCGATCTGGCGGCAGCCGGACTGGCGCCGGCGGAGGGAGATTCCGAGCGACAGACCGGGGCCGCCGTTGCCGCCGTTGCCTATGAGCGGGCCGTCGCCGACTTCGAGCGAACCGGCGGGTATCCCGCGCTCGACGAGCTTGATCACCTGCTTGGCCGGTTCGGCTTGTCCGGCTTCTCTCCCGAGCGCCCGCTGGACACCCTTTCCGGCGGTCAGAAGACTCGCGCCGGGTTGGCGGCGCTGCTTGCCTCCGCGCCGGACCTGCTCCTGCTCGATGAACCGACGAATCACCTCGATCGTGATGCCCTGGTGCGGCTCGGCGAGTTTCTGAACCGCTTCCGAGGCGGCGTTCTGATCGTCTCACACGATCGCGGCTTCCTCGACGACGTGGTGACGAAGATCTTCGCCCTCGACCCCGCGACGCATCAGCTGACGGCACACGCCGGCAACTACAGCGACTACGCACGAGCCAGACGGCGCGAAGAGCGGGAGCTGGCATCGGCATACTTGCGGCAGCAGCGGGAGGTTGCCCGGATCACCGAAGACATCCGTGGCGCCGAGCATCATGCCCGGACGATCGAATCGAACTCGATCGATTTTGCGGTCAGGAAGAAGGCTGCCAAGATTGCCCGTCCCGCCGTCGTCCGCAAGCGCAAGCTCGAACGGTTGCTCACGTCCGCCGACGCCGTCGAGAAGCCGGAACAACGGTGGGGCATGGCGATCGAGCTCGACGCCCCGGACAAAGGCGCCCGCGAAGTGGCGACGCTCGCTACCGTCAGCGTCTCGTTCGACGGTCGCCCGATCCTGGATGCGGTCTCGCTGCACGTTGGCCATGGCGACCGCGTCGTCCTGACTGGGCCGAACGGGCACGGGAAGTCGACCCTGATCCGCTTGCTCGCCGGGGAACTGCGTCCCGACCAAGGATCGGTCGCGATCGGACCCGGTGTCACGATCGGCTATTTCGCGCAGGAGCAAGATACGCTCGATCTTGGGCTGACCGTGTTGGAGCTGGCGCGGATCACCGGGGAAGGCGCGGAGCGCGATCTCCGGACCTTCCTGCACCGCTTCCTGTTCGGTGGCGAGATGGTGCATCGCCGCGTTGGCGATCTCTCCTACGGCGAGCGGGCGCGGCTCATGCTGGCGTTGCTCGTGCTGGGCGGGGCGACGCTCCTGCTGCTCGACGAGCCGCTCAACCATCTGGACATCGACGCGCGGGAGCGCTTCGAGCAGGCCCTCGAGCAGTTCGGGGGAACGACCGTGATGGTGCTGCACGACCGCTACGCCATCCGCCGCCTCGCGAACCGGGTGATCGAGGTGCGAGACGGCTCCCTCCGTGACATGCATCAGGATTTGGATCGGGAGCCAGTGACATGAACCAGAACCATGCTGGGGAACGGGCAGGTGGTGACGCGGATCGTGAGGTCTTCGCCGATGGCAACATGAGCGACGTCGTGCGGCACGGTGACATCGTCGAACGGCGAATGGGCTCCTGGTCAGCGGCGAGTCACGCGGTGCTGAGTCATCTGGACGCCGTCGGCTTTGAAGGCGCTCCCCGGTTGCTGGCCATCGAGGGCGAGCGTGAGCTGTTGACCTTCATCGACGGCGCATCGGCTCCGGCGGACCTCACCGGTTTTTCGAGCGACGACCTAGTGGCCGCTGTCGCCGCCCTGATCCGGGACCTGCACGACGCGCTCACGAGCTTCACGCCAGCTCCCGATCTCGTCTTTCCGCGCATGCCAGGAGCGCCCGAAGGCGCGGGCTTCATCTGCCACAACGATCTCGCCCCGTGGAACACGATCTTCAAACACGGGCGCCCCGAGGCCTTCATCGACTGGGATCTCGTCGCGCCAGCGCCGCCGGAGTGGGATCTGGCGTATGCTGCCTGGCGCTTCGTCCCCCTCTATCCGGATGATGCGCTGTACGGGGACGCGGCGAGCCGGGGACGCCGGCTCCGCACGTTCCTCGACGCCTATGGAATGGCGGATGAGCAGCGAAGCGGCTTCGTCCCGCTCATTCGTCAGCGACAAGTCAGCGCCTACGAGACGGTCGAGCAATGGGGCGGAGCCGGCATGCCGGGGTTCGCTCGGCTCTTCGAACAGCGCCTCCACGTTGGCGCGCTCGACGACATCGCCTGGCTCGACGCCAACGGAGCGACGCTCCGGGAGGTGATCATTTCCTGAATGGAGGGCGCCCATTCGGCTTCGCTCCGATGCCGCTTACAGGGCAGGCATTCTTGCCGATTCAATGCAGGCTTCAGCGCTGTGCGCTTCCGCCGGCGACGCAGCTGCTCGACACAGCTGTTGGGGTCCCTCGTCGCGGAGTTTATCCCGAAGCGCAGCAATGGGCCGCATCCGCTCCATTCCTGCGGAATGGCCTGTCAGGGACCGTCCCTCCGATGCAGCTGCTGGGATAACAGGGGGCGGGTGCTTCTTTCGCAAACCGCTACAGCCCGTCCCCGCAAACGATGAGAGCGTCGTGTTTGCGGACAAAGTTTCCTCGGTGCGCTGTTCTTGGAATCAGTTCTTGTTAACTGAAATGGATATGTCGCGCGAATCGACGGGTCATGGGCGGACGATCGTGCCGTCACCAAGCCGGATGTCTGGCCACCCACCGTTCAGCGAATGCTCCGGAAACGGATATCTCGCCGCCTTCTCCTCGTCGATGTCGATACCCAAACCAGGCTGATCGTTCGACCAGAGCGAGCCGTCCCGGATCTCCGGGCACCCAGGGAAGACGTCCCGAAGCCGGTCGCTGAACAGATGCGCTTCCTGGATCCCGAAGTTCGGCTGGCTCAGGTCGAGCGCCAGGTTCGCCGCGTGACCGACCGGTGACACGTCACCCGGCCCGTGCCAGGCGGTGCGGACATTGAAGAATTCGGCGAACGCGCCGAGTTTCCGTGCCGGGGTCAGCCCGCCAATATCGGAGATGTGGATCCGGATGAAGTCGATCAGCCGATGCTCGACGAGCGGAACGTACTCCGCCTGGTTGACGTACAGCTCCCCCATCGCGATCGGAATGCTCGAATGCTGGCGGAGCATCGGGAAGTACCCGTTGTCTTCGGGGGCGAACGGGTCTTCCAGAAAGAACAGGCGATACGGCTCGAGGTCCCGCGCCATCCGGATTGCGGCCATCGGGTGCAGACGCTCGTGGATATCGTGCAACAGCTCGACCTCGTCACCCAGCCGTTGTCGCAAGGCGTCGAACAGGCGCGGCACGATCCTGCCGTAGGCGGCGGGGTCCCAACGCGCGTCTCTCATCTGAAGATGTGTCGCGTAGGTCCGGCCTTCGTCACGGACTTGTGTCGCTCGGGCTCCATAGGTAGCACTGCCCGGCACCGCGACCTGACAGCGGACATGGCGAAACCCGTCCGCCATCAGGGCGCGGGCGTTCTCTTCCACCTCGTCGACATCGCCACCTGACGCATGGGCATAGAGGTTCGCGGCTTCGCGGCACTTGCCCCCGAAGAGCTGGTATACGGAAAGATTGGCGAGCTTGCCCTTGATGTCCCAAAGAGCCATATCGACCCCGCTCAGCGCGTTGTTGAGCACCGGCCCGCCGCGCCAGTAGGAGCTGACGAACGACGCCTGCCAGATGTCCTCGATATCGTGCACCGGGCGCCCGATCAGGAACGGTCGAAGATACTCCTCCACCGCCGTCTTCACGGCGAGCGGACGTTGCGTGAAGGTGGCGCAGCCCAGCCCGTAAAGGCCGGGTTCGGTGGTCTCAACCTTGACCACCACGAGCCGGATACCGTCGGGCGCGGTGCAGATCACACGGACATCGCGAATCCTGATCGCGTCGTCACCCGCGAATGCCACCCAGGGCTCCGGCACGAGCGGTCTCGGCGCGGAATTCTCGGCGTGCGTCACGTTGGCCCTCCCAATCGTTCGTCGTTGGCACGCGCGCCACCATCATCGCGGTTCACGTTCATGTGGATTTTCCGAACGGCGATCCCGATCGATACAGGTCGATGAACCACTGCTGGGCATCGAAGGGTCGGTCACCCTTGCCCGGCGTTACGGCTCGGTACGACCCATCCGGATGCAACGCGCGCGCGTTGACGGTATCCCGGAGGTACGCATCGAGCACCTTTTCGCGGAGATGAGCCAGGAGCTCGGGCGACTTGACCGGCGCGATCACCTCCACTCGGCTGTCGAAATTTCGCTCCATCAGGTCGGCGCTCCCGAAGTAGATGCGTGGGTCACCACCATTGCGGAAGAAGAACAGCCGGCTGTGCTCCAGGAAGCGACCGACGAGGCTGACCACCCGGATTGTTTCGCTCACGCCCTTCACCCCTGGCCGGAGGCAGCAGACGCCGCGAATGATGAGATCGATCCGGACGCCGGCCTGCGAAGCCGTGTAGAGCGCCCGAATCACCTCACGGTCGACCAGCGAGTTCATCTTGAGGATCATGTGCCCGTCCCCGCTCCGGCGGTGCGCTTCGATCTCGTTCAGGATCGCGGCGATGAATCGGGTCCGCATATCGGTCGGAGCGATCCACAGCGTGTCGTACCTTTCCTTTTGGGCATACCCGGTGAGAACATTGAACAATTGCGAGACGTCCGAGGCGATGTCCTCACGGGAGGTGAGCAATCCAATATCCTCGTAAATCCGGGCGGTATTGGCATTGTAGTTGCCCGTCGAGATGTGCACGTACCGTTTCAGCCCGTCGTCTTCGCGGCGAACGACCAGGGTCAGCTTGCAGTGGGCCTTGAGACCGGGCAACCCATAGGCCACGTGAACTCCCGACTTCTCGAGCGTCTGGGCCCAGGTGATGTTGTTTTCCTCGTCGAAGCGAGCCTTGAGCTCTACCAGCACCGCCACCTGCGTATCGTCGTCGCGGGCACTGATCAGGGCCGGGACCAGCGGCGAGTTCCTCCCGATCCGGTAGAGTGTCTGCTTGATCGCGACCACATCCGGATCGCGCGCGGCGGCCTCGATGAAGTCCACGACCGTGTTGAACGATTGATACGGCAGATGGATCAGCGCGTCGTTGTCACGCAGGAACGCAAAGATATCGATGTCGTCGGTGTGCTCGATCCGGGAGACCGGGGCATCGGACGGAAACATGGGCGACTGCAGGAGCGGTGGATCCTTGAGGTCGGGCCGGTTCAGCCGCACCACTTCGAACAGATCCTCCAGCTCCAGCGGGCCGTCGATCGCGTAGACATCCTGCCTCGTCGCATGCAATTGATCGAGCAGCCAGGATCGGACGGGGTCGGGCATCCGGGGATCGACATCGACCCTGACGACCGTGCCAAATGGCCGGTGCGAGAGCGTCTCGCGCATCATTTCCAGGATGTTCTCGTTATCGTCGTCGTCTTCGTCGGGCTCCACATCGGAATCCCGCAGCAGATGAAAGGGATAGGCCGCCACTACCTTGCCGCCGGGGAAGAGCTCATCCAGATTTGCCGCGACGACCTGCTCGATCCAGGTGAAGCGGCTTGATTCCGTCTCGGCCCAGTGGGGTGGATTGGCCAGGACCGTTCCCGACGAGCCCTCGGGGCGCGAGGCCGGAACGGGGATCAGCCTCGGCATCAGGGCGGGGATCTTGACCCTCGCGAACCGGGAGCCAGCACCACTTCGGAGGACCACGATCAGATTCAAGCTATCGTTCGAGATATGTGGGAATCGCCTCCCCCGGTCCACCGCCTGCGGCGTGAGCACGGGAAAGATTTCCCGCTGGAAGACGTTTTCGAGGGCAGATTGCTCCCTGGCGCGCAACTTCTCGTACGGCACGATTTCGATTCCGCGCCGGGCGAGCTCCGGCAACACGTCCTCCGTTACCGTGCGCGTATGCTCGTCCAGCAGCTCCTGGGTAACGCGATGGATCGCGGTGAGCTGCTGAACGGGGGTCCGGCCATCGAGGGCGAGCTCGGTGACCCCGGAAACCACCTTCCGCTTTACCCCGGCAACCCGGATCATGAAGAACTCGTCGAGATTAGCGGCGAAGATCGCCGCGAACTTGGCTCGCTCCAGCAGCGGGGTCTCCTCGCGGGTTACCTCCTTGAGAACCCGTCGATTGAATTCGAGCCAGCTCAGTTCCCGATTGATGTAGAGATCCGAGGTGAGCTCGGTAAGGTGGCTTGTCCGGCTGACGGATACCATTGTTCGGCTTCTCCAGGAGCTTCCGCCTCCAATCGACTCGTTGCGCCGGGGTCGCTGGAGCTGACGGTATCTTGTTGGCTTCTCTTCACGGTACGATGGTTCTGCCGGACCGCGAAGGACGAGGCCAGGCGCGATCCGGCTCGAAACGTCGCCCGCGTCCCGCAATCATCGGCCACCATTCCGGAGACCGCAACGCATTGAGTAGGCCGCGCCCGCACTGCTCTGCATCGACATCGCGCCATGACCACGGCTGATCGCACGCAACCGCGTGGCTCGCATCGACGGAGCGCGCCGGCAAGGAGGACATATGATCACGGCAAAGCGGCTCGAGCACCTGCCGCTGACAAAGATCGTCGCCACCATCGGGCCCGCCACCGAGAGCGCCGAGATGATCGCTCAGCTGATCGCCGCCGGGGTCAGCGTCTTTCGCCTGAACTTTTCGCACGGTACGCATAAGGATCATCGCGACGTGTTCGACCGGATACGGGCCAGTTCTACCCAAGGGGACCGCCCGGTCTCGATCCTTCAGGATCTGCAGGGGCCGAAACTTCGGATCGGCAACCTGACGGGTGGCACACCGATTCTGATCGAACCCGGCGACTCGCTGATCATTTGCACGTCGCCGGTGGATGGCACCCGCGACCGCATCTCGACAACGTATGCGGACCTTGGACGAGATGTTCGCGCCGGGGATGCAATCCTGATCGACGATGGGCTGATCGAGCTCCAGGTCACGGAAGTCCGCCGGGACACTCCGAACGGCGACGAGGTCGAGTGCACGGTAATCCATGGTGGTTCGCTCAAGCCGCAAAAGGGGATCAATCTGCCGGGCACCGAGGTCAGCTCGCCCGCCCTGACTCCGAAGGATCTCGAGGATCTGGCGTTCGGCGTCGAGCTCGGCGTCGATGTCGTCGCCCTTTCGTTCGTGAGATCGCCGGGCGACATCGAGCTGGCCCGGAGCAAAATTCGGGAGCTGGGCGGCAATCAACCGATCATCGCCAAGATCGAGAAGCCCCAGGCCCTTCAGCAGTTGGCGGCGATCGTCGCCGCCAGCGATGGCGTGATGGTGGCTCGCGGTGATCTCGGGGTCGAGCTCAGCCCTGAGGGCGTGCCACTGGTGCAAAAGCGCCTGATCCGGCTCGCCAACAGCGCCGGCGTCCCCGTGATTACGGCAACACAGATGCTGGAATCGATGATCGTCAATCCGCGGCCGACACGGGCCGAGGCCAGCGACATCGCCAATGCCATCCTGGACGGAACGGATGCCGTGATGCTCTCCGGCGAGACCGCGGTCGGTGCCTGGCCCATTCGCTCGGTCGAGGTCATGATCCGGATCGCCCGCACGATCGAGGCGGACCAGAGCTGGCGGCTGGCGATGCGGGCGTCTACGACGGGACTGCGGGAAGCGGCCAACCTGAATGAATCGCAGGCGGCGGCGCACGCCGCCCAGACGATCGCGATGGACCTCAACGCCAAGGCGATCGCTGTGCTCACGGCCACCGGCGGTACCGCGGCACGCATCTCCCAGCAACGGCCGGGTGTGCCGATCGTCGCCTTCACCGATCAGGCATCGGTTGCCTCCCGGCTGTGCCTGATGCATGGAATCGTGCCGGTTCGCGAACCGCTCGGCGCGACGACCGATCGCCTGATTCAGCAGGTGGAGGAAGGCATTCGCCGGCTCCGCCTCGCAACCTCCGGAGACAGCATCGTGATCGTCGGCGCTGTTCCGCGTTCCCATGACGCGCGATCGGTCTTTCTGGAAATCCACCGGCTCCGCTAGCCTGACGCCGGCATATGGCAACAGCCCATGTGCCGGCACAGAGCCGGCACATGGGCTGTTGCCCGAAACGTCTGTGTTCGGCGTTACGGATTCATCCCGTTCGATAGTTGTGACGGAGCCGCCACCGGCGCGGACATGGGCACCGGGCGCCGGTTCATCCCGGCTTCGGGATCCTCGAGCACCGGCGGGCCGAAGATTTCGATCACGTCCGGCGCATCGAGTGTCTCTCGTTCGAGCAGCAATTTTACGAGGAGCTCGAGCTCCTGGCGGCGCTGCTGGACGAGATCAAGCGCCTGCTTGAGAGCGTTCTCGACCATTCCCCGGACAGCGGCGTCCAGCCGCTCGGACGTGGCATCCGAGAACGACTTGTCCTGCGTGATCTCGCGACCGAGGAAGACATGCTCTTCGCCCGTGCCCAGATAGATTGGCCCGACCGCCTCGCTCATGCCCCACAACCCAACCATCCGCCGGGCAAGGCTGGTGGCCTGCTTGAGATCGTTCTCGGCGCCGGTCGTGATCTCGCCGTAGACGACCATCTCCGCCGCCCGGCCGCCCAGCATCCCGGCCAGCCGGCCGAGCAAGTACGTGCGGCTGTAGTTATGACGATCTTCCTCCGGCATCTGGACGGTAACACCGAGCGCCCGGCCCCTGGGAACCACGCTGACTTTGCGAAGAGGGTCGGAACCCGCCGTGAAATGCGCAACCAGCGCGTGACCCGCCTCATGGTAAGCGACGACTTCTCGCTCCTTCTGGTTCGTGAGTCCGCTCCGGGCAACCCCGAGCAGAAGCTTGTCGAGCGCCTCGTCGAAGTCAGCCTGCTGAATCTCGTTACGGCTCCGCCGGGCGGCCGTCAGCGCGGCCTCGTTCACAAGATTGGAGAGCTCGGCTCCCGAGAATCCGGTGGTGGAACGCGCGACGTGATCGAGATCGACCTGCTTCTGCAGCGGAAGGCCGCGCGTATGAATGCCAAGGATCGCGATCCGGCCCTTCTTGTCCGGGAGGCCCACGGTCACCTGGCGGTCGAACCGGCCCGGTCGCAGGAGCGCGGGATCGAGCACATCCGGGCGGTTGGTGGCCGCCATCACGATCACTTCCTGGTTTGTTTCGAAGCCGTCCATCTCGACGAGCAACTGATTGAGCGTCTGCTCACGCTCGTCGTTGGAGCCGCCAAGGCCGGCGAACCGCTGACGACCCACCGCGTCCATCTCATCGACGAAGATGATCGCGGGCGCCGCCGCCTTCGCCTTGTCGAAGAGATCGCGGACCCGGCTGGCGCCGACGCCGACGAACATCTCCACGAATTCCGACGCCGAGACGCTGAAGAAGGGCACTCCGGCTTCCCCCGCCACCGCACGGGCGGTAAGCGTCTTTCCGGTACCCGGAGGACCCACGAGGAGAACCCCGCGTGGAAGGCGTGCACCCAGCGCGTGATACTTGGCGGGGTTCCGCAGGAAATCGACGACCTCCATCAGCTCCTGCTTGGCCTCGTCTTCACCGGCAACATCCGCGAAGGTCACCTGGGGCCGCTCGGGATCGTTCTGCCTCGCCTTGCTGCGACCGAAACCGAACACGTTCTGCTGCCCACGGCTCATCTGCCGCCCCATCAGCACGATCAGGCCGAGGAAGAGCAGGAACGGGAGGAAGCTGAACAGGAGGCTCGTCCACACCGACCCGGAGGATGTCCGGCCTTCGATCTGGACCCCGGTGGATTCGAGCGAGTTCAACAACGTGGGATTGTCCACACCCTGGGGGAGGGTCGCCCGGATCTTGTCGGAGGACGTAACGTTTTCGTTTCCGTCGGGAGCCTGCGGATCGATTCTTTCGCTCTCCGAGTCCCACTTGATCGGGCTCTTGAGCTCCAGCGTGATCCGGGTTTCGGCCATTGTCGCTTTTTCGACATTGCCCGCGGCGATCTGCTCGGTGATCGCGCTATAGTTCACGCCCAACGTGTCTTCCGGCTCACTGGGGCCGAAGAATTCCCAGATGTACCATCCGACGAGCGCGATGATCAACGATGCGACCACCCAGGTTGGAATTCGTGGTGTTCGACGCTGGGGTTCCTTGGAACCTCCGCCGCCGCCTTTCGAACCTGGCTTGCGGTTCTTGTCCTGGTCCGGGCGCATCAGGGGAAATTGCGGTTTCTTGGGGTCCGGCTGTGACATCGGTGGCTGGTCTCTCTAGCACGCGGTGGAGCATATCGTCAAACGCTTGCGTCCGGAATCCCGATGGTCCGATCGAAGGAGCACCACAAGTGTAAGGCTGTAGTTTAGCCGAGAATCGGCAAGCCATGCACCTCGATTGATGAGTGCACACCTGGATTAACGGGTAGTCAACGGCGGTGGATTCTTCCGCGGTGCCAGATCGGGACGATCATGCCGAAATTCCGATCTGCCCGCCATCGGTGAACAGGGCACGGCGATGCGATAGGGCCAGCCCCAGAATGGTCATGCACGTCGCACGGGCCAGCGCGACGGCCGATCGGGTCGGTACGGCGTCAGTAATGACGATCGTGATCCCCGCGCGGCTGACCGCGCGAATCAGTGGAGCATCGACGACTCCCCGCACGACCAGAATGGAATCCGCCAGATCTTCGCTTCCCTGAAGGGCCCACCCCAGAATCTTGGTCGCGGCGGCCTCGGTCGTGAGATCCCTGGCGACGCAGACGATGGCGTCGTCGGTGACCATCGCCGCGTGAACGAAGCCGAACCGCGTGCCGTCCGCGTCGAATCGCTGATACACCCGCTCGCACGCGGTCAGCACGTCCAGGTCATCGACGAAGGAAACCGCTCGCGGAGCCCGTGCGGACCGCCCGTCGCCTTCCCATGTCGCGTGGAGCTCGCGATCCGCTTCATCGATCCAGCCAATCGCCTCGTAGCGCCGGCGATCGAGGTCGGCGCCACTCTCGACCATCATCGACACGCGTTCGGAGGTCGCGGTAATCCTGCCCAGCTCGGATGGCGCGTCGAAGAACCTGTTGGCGAAGGCCCAGCCGATGGCGTACTCCACGATCGCCTCGGGAACACACGGCGGTGAGCCCGCAAGGCATCCATTGATGTCGATCCGGATCCTGCGCACGTCGGGAAGATGGTGGCAGACGCGAGACCACTCCAGGCTCGGAATCAGCGCACGGCCCGAGGCTTGGGGCCCCGCCGCCGTCCCTTCGACTCCTCGGTCCCATGGAAGCGTCGCGGGGTCCTCGCCTGGCTTGATTGGGTTCCTCGCCAGTGGCTTGTGCAATGTCCTCGTCCCCATGCGTCGAGGCGAGCCGCTCGCGTCGAAGGGCCGGCCTGATCCGGATCGCCGCTGACGATTATACTGTACGTACACCACTGTTTTCGTCTTCGCGGGGCGAAACGAGTTTCCACCATGCGGGCACAGCGTAGGCATCGGCCTCGCCATGCGCGTATCCCCGCCATTCCACTCTCCTGGATCGGCGGAGCGCCGCCGGGATCACTTGCCCGTGGAGCACCATCTTGCTCGGTCGCTCCGGCTCACCCCAGCGGGCAAGGGCGTCGTTATACGCGATCGCCGCGGGCTCGACCGACAGCATCAGGTCGATGAACTCGACCGTCGTGAACTCGTCCCCTTCGAGCTGACCAAGCAGGTCGTCGATCACCGGAAACAGCTCGTCGGTAAGCTGATCGACGGTCACCCCGGACGGACCCGTATCGTGATTGCGTCGCGCCATGTCGTCGTCCTTGCCGTCAAGAGCTACCTCGCCGGATCACCGATCCCCTGGTCTCCACGCCGCAACGCGACGTACGACTTGTAGCGCCGGTCGGCTATGTCACCCCGAGTCACCGCCTCTCGCACGCCGCACTCCGGTTCGTGCACATGCGTGCAATCCTGATAGAAGCACTCGGCGAAGTATCGGCGGAACTCCCGGAATGCCCAGGCGAGCTGATCGACCGGGACCGCGTGCATCGCCAGCGATCGAATCCCCGGTGTGTCGGCCACGAACGTCTCATCTCCGAGTCGGTGAAGCTGGGAGCCAATCGTCGTGTGCCGGCCCTTGCCGGTTGCGGACGAAACGTGGCTTACATCCCGGATGTGCTCCGGATCGAGGGCGTTGAGTAGGCTGGATTTCCCGACGCCCGACGGCCCGGCGACGACCGTGATCTTGCCATCGATCGCGGTTCTCAGCTCGCTGATGCCGAGTCCGCCGCGCACGCTGACATAGTGGACCGGGTACACTGCCTCGTACATGCCAAAGAGATTTCTGGCGCTCGTCCGGGCATCCTCCAGGTCGAGCTTGTTGACGATGATCCGAATCGGTAGCTCCTGAAGTTCCGCCAGGATGATGAACCGGTCGAGCATCCGGACATGAGGCTCAGGATCCCTGACCGCGAACACGAACCCGACCTGGTCCGGATTGGCGAGCACGACCTGCTCGGTATCGCGAGTGTTGCGGGCGGTTCGGATCAGGGCACGCACGCGCGGATCGACGGCCTCGATCGCCCCTTCATCGTCGGGCAGTCTCGTCACCCAGACCCGATCACCGACGGCGACGATGTCCGTTCGCCTGCGGTTTCGCTTGAGATGCCCACGCATGGACGCGATCAGCGTTTCGCCACTTTCGAACAGCGACACTTCGTACCACAATCCATGTGCACGGGTGACGACCCCGTGGCACGCATCGACCAGCGGCACGGCGGGCGGGCCAGGCTCGTTTCGGACAAGCGAGGACAGGGAACGGGTTCGAGATTGTCGTTGGTTCGAAGACAAGACGCTCGTTTGGCCTTTCTGATCATTGACACTCTCAAGGCTTGCCGTCAAGTGGTGACCCCGGTGCGGTTGCCGCTTGGTTACCACCAGCGGGTTGGAGGTTCCGGTGGTGTGCATTCCCCAACGGATGCACCTCGAAACTCGCCTACGACGCCCCCCAACCTTGACCTTCGGCCAGCCGCGCCCAGCCTGACTTGACAGCCTCGCCGCACGCGCTATGCTTACCTTATGGAAGCGACATTCATGCGCATGCGTGACCATCCTGGAACCACCTACGTGCGGAGGCTTGCAACATGATCACAATGACCACTGATGCGGTAACACAACTCAAGGGCTTTCTTACCGAGCAGGGAACGCCGGACCACGCTCTTCGCGTCTTTGTCTCACCCGGCGGCTGCTCCGGGCTTCAGTATGGCATGACCATCGACGAAGAGTCCGACGAGGGTGACGAGATCATCCAGACGGAAGGGGTCCGCGTTCTGGTCGATAACTTCAGCGCCATGTATCTCCAGGGTGCGGAGATCGACTTCGTCAATTCGCTGATGGGTGGCGGCTTCACGGTCCGCAATCCGAACGCGGTGGCTGGCTGTGCTTGTGGACACTCGTTCGATGCCGGAGAGAACGCGCCGACAGCGCAAGGTTGCGGCTGCGGTTGACACCGAGGTTCTGAACGACGCTGTTTGCGGTGGGGGCGAGTTTCGCGTTGCCGCCTCCACCGAAACGCATGATCCCGAGCTTTCCCTGAATTCTGATTGTTAGGTACTTCACAATCTTTTGACTCTCTGATATAATGTCGTGCTTGGGAGATAGGTTCGCTCCCCGAGTGAACATGCTCCCTCTTTTTGTTTGCCGGCCACACGCCGTTGATCCGCGCCAGACACCTCGAACCGACCACGCACGGTTTTTTGAATGACAGGTGTTCGAAGCGACGCCGCACGTGGCTTTCGCGCACGCTCTTGCATTTGTCCCACCCATGTTCGGGTGCCACCGGAATCACAAGGAGACCGTCCAACGATGAGCGAAGCGATGGGAAATTACGATGTCGCCAAGATCGACCAGTTGGTCAGCGACACCATCAATAATGAAGATAAGGTAGAAGTACCCGAAGAGATCAAGACACAAATGGCGGGTGAGCTGGAGCCGGAGCCAGATCTCGAACGCGATCTGGATGTCCTCCAGCGGCTTGACCCCAACTTCATCAATGATCCGGTTCGTCTGTATCTCCGGGAAATCGCGGAAACTCCGCTCCTGACCCACGTTCAGGAAATCGAGCTGGCCAAACGAGTCGAGATCAGCGACCTCCAGGCGGTGCAGCAGTTCGTGCGGGCCAACCTCCGGCTTGTGGTGTCGATCGCAAAGCGCTACGTGAATCGCGGCCTCACCCTCCTGGATCTGATCCAGGAAGGGAACATCGGCCTGATGCGGGCAGTGCAAAAGTACGACTGGCGCAAGGGGTTCCGTTTCAGCACGTATGCAACGTGGTGGATCCGGCAGGCGATCACCCGCGCGATCGCGGATCAAAGCCGGACGATCCGGCTTCCCGTCCACATGGGCGACTCCATCTCCCGATACCGGAAGACGCTGAACCTGCTGGCCCAGGAACTCGGGCGGCAGCCGACGCCCGAAGAAGTCGCCGAAGCCATGGCCGTCGCTCCCGAGAAGATTCATCAGATCGTGCAGGCCGCGCAGCGCACCATCTCGCTGGAGACGCCGATCGGCAACGAGGACGACACGAGCCTCGGCGACCTGATCGCCGACGATGTCTCCGAGACGCCGTACGAGGCCGCCAGCGAGTCGATGCTGAAGAGGGATGTCAGCGCCGCGCTCGACACGCTCTCTGCTCGCGAGAAGCTGGTGCTCCAGCTCCGGTTCGGCCTCGGGCATGGCCACCAGCACACGCTGGCTGAAGTCGGCGAGCAGCTCCAGATCAGCCGGGAGCGTGTTCGTCAGATCGAGAACGAGGCACTGCAGAAGCTCCGTCGGCTCGATGGCGACCGGCTCTTCGCCTATCACCAGGAGCTGTAAGGGATTCGCCTTTCACCAGCGGCAGCCGGCGGCATGAAGAAGCGGGGGCCACGTGGCCCCCGCTTCTTCATGCCGCCGCGAGACCCGAACCTACGCCGGTGCCTGACGCGACATCACGATGTTCCACTCCTTGATCGTGACCCCGGCGATGATCCCGGCGGGCGTATACGGATCGGCACTCAGCAGTTCCTGCACCTCGGCGACATCCGCCGCGTCATAGACGATCAAGGCTCCGCTATCGTCCTCGAACGGTCCCGACTCGTGCAGGTTTCCACGCTCGAGCAGCGCGGCCAGATACTCCCGGTGCGACGGACGAATCTCCAGCCGCCGCTCCATGTCATCGGTGAACGTCAGCGTGACCGCGAACAATGCCATGGCGTTATCTCCCGTTGCGACTTTTTCCAACCTCGTCGATGCCGATCGGGCCGGCCCTCCTCACGAAACCCAGCTGGGAGGCCGGTACCATCGGTGAGCAGCGGCAGCGTATCCTGAGACCGGATCGGGAACCAGCCTCTTCCGGAGACATCTCCCCATCCGCAACACTGGTGACGCTCGCTCTGCCCGCGCCGGTTCGCCCTTCGATCATGCAAATGGAGTATGGCTCGTGGCGATTGACACTGCATCCAGAAACGATTCGCATGGAGCGGACAGTTCCGATGTCGTGCCGCTTCGTCGCCAGTATCTCCAGATCAAGCAGCGGTATCCTGATACCGTGCTCTTTTTCCGGCTCGGCGATTTCTACGAGACGTTCGACCGCGACGCCGAGGTTGCGTCAGAACTGCTCGATATCGTTCTCACCGGGCGGGAGATGGGCAAGAACCTGCGCGTACCGATGGCGGGCATTCCCCATCACGCCGCCGAGGGGTACATCGCCCGGCTCGTTGCCGCCGGTCACAAGGTCGCCATCTGCGAGCAGGTCGGCGCGGTCACCAAGGGCCGGAGCCTGGTTCCCCGGGACGTCACCCGGGTCGTGACCCCGGGGACCGTGGTCGATCACTCGATGCTCGATGCGCGCCAGAACAACTACATCGCCGCCGTCGCGATCGACCGTGACCTGGCGGGGGTCGCCTTCGCCGACATCACGACCGGCGAGTTTCAGACGACCGAGCTCCGGGAGAGCGGGCCGCAAGAGACGCTCCTCGCGGTCGGGCGGGAGCTGCTCCGGCTCCACGCCGTCGAGGTCGTGATCTCGACCGCCCTCGACGACGCCGCGACCCTGCCACTCGCGTCCTGGATGCCCGAGGAGGTCAGTATCAGCGGAACCGAGGCCTGGCGGTGGCCGGTATCTCGTGCTACAGAGGCGCTGGTCCGGCATTTCAACGTTGCGTCGCTCGACGGATTCGGCTGCGCGGGCCAGCCACTCGCGATCCAGGCCGCCGGTGGGCTGCTGCAATACCTTCAGGAAACGCAGTTCCACGGCCTCTATCAGATGAGCCGTCTCACGACCTATGCGATCTCGGGCTTCATGACCCTCGATGCCCAGACCAGGCGCAACCTCGAGCTGACGGAAAGCGGACGCGGCGAGCGACGGCATAGCCTGACCGCGGTCCTCGATCGAACGTGCACACCGATGGGGGCGCGGTTACTGCGAGCCTGGATCGGTCAACCGCTCCTCGATATGGATGCCCTGACCGCCCGGCTCGACAGTGTCGCCTGGTTCCATTCCGGCACTGGTCCGCGCGCCGCCACGCGGGACGCGCTGCGGAGGGTCGGCGACATCGAGCGCCTCGTCAACCGCGCGATTACCGGGATCGCCAACCCGCGAGACCTCGCCGCCCTTCGGTCATCGCTCGAGGCGATCCCGCCCCTGATCGGCCATGTTGTGGGACTTCCCGGCATGGCGGCGCTCCCAGCCTGTCCCGAGCTGGCGGCGTATCTTCGCGAAGCCCTGACCGACGAGCCCCCGGCCTCGCTCGGCAAGGGCGCCGTGTTCCGGCCGGGTTTCGCCTCGGAGCTGGACAGCTATCGCCTGCGGGCAACGGAAGCGCGGGAGTGGATCGCCAATCTCGAACGGAGCGAGCGAGAACGCTCCGGAATTCGGTCGTTGAAGGTTGGCTACAACCGGGTCTTCGGCTACTACCTGGAGATCACGACCGGTGCCCTGGCCTCCGCCGAACGTGACCGCCTCGGCAACGGCCAAGCCGGCAGCCCGCTTCCCGACGACTATATCCCCAAGCAGACGCTTGCCAACGCGACGCGCTACTTCACGCCCCAGCTCAAGGAGTACGAGACCCTCGTCCTCACAGCGGAGGAAACGCTTGGCTCGCTGGAAGCTGATGCCTTCGCCCGTCTGGTCAAACACGTCGCCGAGCGCGGCGGCGAGCTCCTCCGGACCGCCCGTGGCGTCGCGGAGATCGACGTCTGGAGCGCGTTGGCGGAGGTCGCCGTCGATCTCGGATATGTTCGGCCCGAGCTCACCCACTCCGGCCGGATCGACATCGAGAGCGGGCGGCACCCCGTCCTCGAAGTCGCGCTTCCCACCGGAGAATACGTTCCGAACGACGCCCACCTGTCGACCGACAGCGATCAAATCCTGATCCTGACCGGGCCGAACATGGCGGGCAAGAGCAGCTGGCTGCGCCAAGTCGCGCTGACGACTCTGATGGCGCAGATCGGATCGTTCGTCCCGGCAACGCGGGCGTCGATCGGGATCGTCGATCGCATCTTCACCCGGATCGGCGCGCAGGACGACATCGCCACCGGTCAGAGCACGTTCATGGTCGAGATGCTGGAAACGGCCAACATCCTCAACCATGCGACACCGCGCAGCCTGATCGTGCTCGACGAGATCGGGCGCGGCACCAGCACGTACGACGGCCTGGCGATCGCGCGGGCGATCGTCGAATACATCCACAATTCCGAAGGTCTGGGGTGCAAGACGCTCTTTGCCACGCATTATCACGAGCTGACCGAGCTGGCCGAGATCCTGCCCCGGGTCAGGACGTACCGGATGGATGTGCTCGAGGAGGGAGATCGCGTGATCTTCCTCCGCCAGGTTGTGCCCGGCGGCGCCGACCGCTCCTACGGCATCCATGTCGCGCGGCTGGCTGGCATCCCGGATGGCATCACCCGCCGTGCCGAGCAGATCCTGCGGGAGCTCGAATCGAGCCCGGCGAGGACGCTCGACGGGGATCATCGGCGGTCGACGATGCGCGCCGCGTCGCCCGATTCACCCGCCAGCCTCCAACTGACGTTCTTCGAGCAGCCGCATGAGGCGATGCTGCGGCTGGACGAGCTCGACATCGAGGCGATGTCGCCGCTGGACGCGATCACCGCCCTGTTCGAGCTCAAACGCATGGCCGCCAAACCCTGAGCCTGTGCTCTACAGTGGTTTGCGACAGAAGCGCTCATTTCCTGTCGTTCCGAAGGAGCGCAGCGACGAGGAACCCCCGGCGCTTGCGCCGGTCGTTGAATTGGCGCGAAGCGCCCTCCTTCTCCAACGGGCAAGACTCTCGCGGACCGTCCTAATCGAACGTGATGACCGAGCGGAGCGTCTCGCCGCGCTCCATCGCGTGGAATCCCTCTTCCGTTTCATCGAGCGTGATCGTCCGCGAGACGACCGCATCGAGATCGAGCCGGCCCTGTGCGTACCATTCCGCAAGCATCGGAAAATCGCGCGTCGGCAGGCAGTCGCCGTACCACGAGACGCGGAGCGATCCGCCAAGGTCGAAGAACGTACCCAGCGGGAAATTCTCGATCGTGGACGATGGCCCTCCAACACCGATGATGACGCAGGTGCCGGCCAGATCCCGGCTGGTTATCGCCTGCATGGTCGTGTCGGCGCGACCGACCGCCTCGAACGAGAAGTTGACGCCGTACCCGTCCGTCAGTTCCTTGATTCGCTCGACCGGATCGCCGTGATTCGGATTGACGAGATGGGTGGCGCCGAACCCCTTGGCCCACTCCAGCTTCTGATCGTCGAGGTCGACCGCGATGATCGTCGCGGCCCCGGCGATTCGCGAACCCATGATCACCGAATCACCGACACCGCCACAGCCGAACACGGCGACCGACGATCCCGGCTCGACCTTCGCGGTGTAGAGCGCGGCGCCCACGCCAGTCATCACCCCGCAGCCGATCAGGCTCATCTGCCCTTTCGGCAATGCGGGATCGACCGGGATGCACTGTTTGGCATGAACGAGCGTATGGGTGCAGAATGTGCCGATCCCAAGCACCGGATTCAGCTCGGCCCCGTCCGCTTCCGCGTGCATCTTCGTCGTCGCGTTGAGACTGGCCGCGCAGAGGTGCGGCTTGCCCGCCAGGCAGAAGCGGCACGTACCGCACGGCGCCCGCCAGGCAAGGATGACGTGATCGCCGGCTTTGACGTTCGTCACGCCGTCGCCGACGCTTTCGACGACCCCGGCGCCCTCATGACCGAGCAGGAAGGGAAAACCCTCGGTTCCGAACACGCCGTTCCGGGCCGAGAGGTCCGTGTGACACACGCCGCTCGCCAGAATCTGGACGCGCGCCTCTCCCGGTCCCGGTGGTGGGATCACGAATGTCTCGATCTGGCTTGGCTTCCCGACGTCCCTCGCGACCGCGCCCCGCGCGATGATCTGCTCGACCACAGGTTCCTCCAACGATGCGATCGCGAGAACCACGGTCGTGCGCTCCGCCAACTTCCGCGTACAGACGCCTGCGGGCCGTTGCGACCGTGACCTCACGATCATGGCGTGTAGAGCGTCATCTTATCGCAGCCCGCAACGCCGTCGTGCGCTTCACTCCGCCAATCCGTGGGAAGTGGTGCGGGTTTTCGAGGGGTCGGACGCGGAAGCCGGGAAAGGAAGCGACAGGACGGTCAAAAGCACGATCACATTCATGATCGCTACCGCGCGAAAGCCGATGGCTCTCACACCGCTCACGATTCCATTGGGAAGCGGGTCGAGCGGTTCTCCGTACAGCATCACGAGGTTCAGAAACAATGAAAGGGAAAGCGCTCCCGCGATGACCACCAGATGGCGCGGGAAGCCCCGCACGGCGGCGTACACGATGCCGAACACCAGCGCTGGAAACAGGTAGCGCTCATGCACCCGCGTCGGAAGCGTAAAGGTGGCCAGCGACGCCGCCAGCGCACCCCAGCAGACGAGGTCCCGCACGGCCTGACGCGATGCGAGCCGCATTATGCGAACACCGGTCACGGCCAGCGACAGGCCGAACAACACCATTCCCCAGCGGTTCGCCGATAGCGACAACCATGAGGAATCGAGATCACTCACGCGATCCAGCGAACCGAGGGGAATCATCCAGAGGTTGAAGGCACCGAGCGTCGTGTACGGGTAAAGATCGAGTGCAATGGAAAAACGATCCAGAAGCGACCACTTCCTTCCCATACCGGGGAGCCCCACATCGAACGGCAGGATGATCGCCAGCAGGGTCGCGACGCCGAGGGAGGCGGCGACCGCCCCTTCAGCCACGAGCTGGCTCCATCGCCCGCGTCGCGGGGGGTCGACCCGGAGCACGCGCAGGAGCGGAAAGAAGCAGAGCAGCAGCACAATGATCGCCAGTTGCGGTTTGATCACGATCGCCCAGACGAGAAGTGGCGCGGCGGTGACCCAGAGCCAGTCGTGTCGCCGGATGACCATGAACCCGAAAAGCAGGAGCGCAACTGAAACCGAATCCCATTGGCCCCACATGCTGGTGAGAAACACGACCGCCGGGTTCAGCACGTACATCGCCGTTGCCCGGAGGGCGATCGAACCGGAGCGATATCCGGACACAATGAGGAAAATCCCGATGCCGACGAGCACATCGGCGATCGTCGGGATGAGCTTCAAAAAGAACAGGAAGGGCACCCCGTCAAGGTTGTCCCCAACGGAGCCCATGGAACATAGTGACAAGGAACTTCAGAATCCACAGATCGCCAGGAAGGTGGTCCGGAGCTATGGCCGTCGCGTAGAAGTCGCCGAGCGGTCGATCAGCCAACGTGTGGGCCCAGTTCCTCAAGACCTCCATGTCGTAGCCGAGACCCGCGAACCACGGCGAGATCGCGATGCGGATGATACATCCGATCCCCAGGATCAGGCCGAGATTGCGCAACGGAGAGCCGTGCGCGCGCGCGTCATCGGTTGTCGTCAACGAGAGCCTCTCTGCATACCTGACCGCTGACGGCGTGAATCGGCATTGTAGGTGGACAATACACTGCGGACGATCAGCCCGATGCCGATCCACCTCTCCAGGGCCCGAAAGCCATACGTTGATTGGCACGGGTTCGGGCTTCCCCATACACTGCTGCTGTGCCTACCGTTGCCGCGTCCGTGACGCCTTCCGCTCCCTACCCCGCCGCCAGCGGTGAACTCGATTCCGCACCTCAGACCCTGCCGGAGCGGTCCACAGCGACATGGCTGTCGAGCCCGCTCAGGCTGGCGACGCTGCATGTCGTATCGTCCTTGTTGATGATCGTTCCCCTGCTCCTGATACCCGTCCGGAACGGCAACGCCGGAATGACCAACATCGTCGAGTCGGTCGGCGCGCTGGACAGGGTCGCGCTGTGGCAGGAATTCGCCGGCGGGTTGTTCGGCGAGCCTGACTATGCGGGGTGGGACGCCTTTCATCCATTCGCCGCCGCGTTCCTGTTCAGCTTTGGCCTCCTGGCGATGTTCATCGTCCACGCGCTGGCGTTCCGCGCGGCCTGGAACGGGGCGCGCGCCCCGCTCTGGAAGTGGGTTCTGGGCCCGATCGTCTCGCACATCCTGATGATCGGGATGGTGCCGTCCAACGCGGATGTCTTCTATTATGAAATGTCCGGCGACCTCGCCAATCGCGGGATCAACCCCTACCTCCACCGGCTCGCCGAGTTCCCGGCGCATCCTCTCCTGCCGTACAACCACTGGGTCGACATGGCGACCGTCTACGGACCGCTCTGGACGCAGGCCAACGCACTCGTGATGGGCATCACCGGTCTCGATCCGGTCGTCGCCACGATCGCCTTCAAGGTAGTCCTCGGAATCAGCGCGCTCGCGCTGGCCGGAGTCGTGCTGCTGATTGCGAAAGGGCTCACCGGGAGCCGATCCCGCGCGATCGCCGCGTTCGTGCTGGTGGCCTGGCAGCCCAACATGATTCTGGAATCCAGCGGCCAGGCCCACAACGACCCGGTCATGATGCTGCTCTGCACGCTCGGGATTGCGCTGGCGCTTTTGGGCGGCAAATCTGGTATCCGGGGCGCGATCGTGCTCGTCACGGTGTCGGCGATGGTCAAGTACGTCACATTGCCCCTTGTCGGCATGCTGGGACTGCTGCGTCTCTACGGGCGGCCTCCCGTCAGCGGACTGGCGCGCGCCTGGACGCTCGATGGGATCGCGGTGGCGGCGGTCGCGAGCGCGTCCTTTCTGCCGTTCTGGGGCGGAGCGCAGACGTTCCAAGAAATGGCCAGCGAGCCGGGGCGGCTCTTTGCCCACCCGTTCTGGCATCTTCAGGCGCTCGCCGTCGACCAGGTCTTTTCCGCGGGCGTCAGAGAGGGGTTCGAGAGCCTGATCCGCGTCCTGATGCAGTTGGCGACCGTCGCCGGGCTCGGGTACGCGTTCTGGATCGTCGTCAAGTCGGCCCGCTCGACCACCACGTCAGAAAACGTCCATTCCCCCGAGTCGTGGCGCCGGGGGATCCTCATGTCGTGGAGCGTGATCTTGTGCGTGCTCGCGTTCGTTCCCGTCAACTCACACGCCTGGTACTGGACGTGGCCGGTGGTGCCCATCTCGTTGCTGCTCGTGACCGAAGCGCCGCTGGATCGGGAGGCGATCGCAGCGCCAAACCGGGCATTCCCACGCTGGTTCTGGCCCTACATGATGCTCACCGCCGCCCTGACGCTCGTCTACCACGCCCGGATCGTCCGCCTCTGACGCCACTGAGAGAGCCGCTACGGCGCGTTAACAAACACCCCCATCTGCCAACGGGGGGTCAACATGGAGTTGACCCGTACGGGCGGACTCCATGTCCGCCCTGGCTGGCGGGAAGGGACAACATGAATCGACCGCGTCCGCATACGGATGATCCCTTTGGGATCATCCGTATGCGGACGCGGTTCATCAAGGGCGTCGCCATTGCCTCTATGTCGACCCGCACGGACGGACTCCCTGTCCACCCTGGCCGGCGGGAAGGATCACCTTCGCATTGACCCGTACGGGCGGACTCCGTGTCCGCCCACAGCTGCGCCAGTGACTCTCCCGGGCGTCTCAGCCTTCGAGGGTCGCGTCGACCGTGATCGTCACGTTTCCCCGCAGTGCGTTGGAGACGGGGCACCCCTTCTCGGCCTCGTCCGCGATCGCCGCGAACTGCTCCTGATCGAGCGATGGGACGTGCCCGCGCACCGTCAGCTTCGACGCCGTCACGGCGAGCCCGCCGTCCTTCACCTCCAAACTGACCGTCGCCACGACATCCAGATCGTTCGGCTTATGGCCGGCCTCGGTGAGCGTGTTGGTGAACGCCATCGCGTAGCACGATGCATGCGCGGCGGCGATCAGCTCCTCCGGGCTCGTCTTGCCATCGGACGATTCGGTGCGCGAGGCCCAGGTGACGGGAGCGTTCCTGAACGCCCCGCTCTCGAACGAAATCATCCCGCTTCCGGCGGCGAGATCGCCCTTCCAGACAGCGTTGGCGGTTCGATCGATGGTTGCCACGGTTGCATCTCCTTGATAGTGAGTGTGAAGCGTCGAAACGGATCCAGGCCTTCGCTCATGTGCGAAGCATACGTCCATTGCCCCCTGCAACTTTGGCTGCCTCATACCCATCTATGGAAAGTACCCCAATCCTGTCATCCCAGCAGCGCATCGGAAGGACGGTCCCCAACAGGCCATTCCGAAGGAATGGAGCGGATGCGGCCCATTGCTTCGCGTCGGGATAAACTCCGCGACGAGGGACCCCCGCAGCTGCGTCGCTGGCGAAAGCGCACCGCGCTGCAGCCGGTGTTGAATCGGCCCGAAGCACCCGCAACTTTCTTTGGATGCGGGCTGTGGCGGCCGCGTCAGGCGCTGGGCGGGGGGTCGAGATAGACGGTCTTGACCTGGGTGTAGAACTCGCGGGCGGCCTTGCCCTGCTCTCGCGAATAGGAGCTCGATCCCTTGTAACCGCCGAACGGGACGTGCGGCTCGGCTCCCGCCGTCTCGGAGTTCACGTGGACGATCCCAGCCTGGATCTTTTGGACGAACTCCATCGCCTGCCCAATGTCGCGCGTAAAGATGGACGCGGAGAGTCCGTAGCGCACCTTGTTCGCGACCGCGATCGCCTCGTCGACATCATCGACGGTGATGACTCCCAGGACCGGCCCGAAGAGTTCCTCCTGACCGAGACGGGATCCAGGATCGACATCGCCGAACAGCGTTGGGGTGACGAAATGACCGCCGTTGTGGCCGTCCGCTGCCGAGCCCCCGGCGACCAGGGCCACACCTTCCGACCGGGCGCGGTCGATCTCGCCGGTCACGCGCTCGGCGGCCTCCGCCGAGACGAGTGGTCCGATCTGGGTGGCGTCATCCAGCGGATCGCCCATCCGCAACGCTCCGACCTTCTCGGCCAGTCGCTGGGTCACCTCGGCGACGACACGGCGATCGACGATCGCCCGGCTCGTCGCGGTGCATTTCTGTCCGCTGCTCATCATCGCGCCGTTGATGACCTGGGTCACGGCATGGTCGAGATTCGCGTCGGCGAGCACGATCGCCGGGTTCTTGCCCCCAAGCTCGAGCTGGACCTTCGCGCCACGTTCCCCGGCAAGCTTCTTGATCCCATTGCCCACGGCGTCCGAGCCAGTGAACGAGACCGCCAGAACGCGGTCGTCCCGAACGAGCGGATCGCCCACCGCCGACGCGCCGCCAGTCACCAGGTTGAGCACGCCGGTTGGAAGCCCGGCTTCGGCCAGCGCTTCCGTCAGATGCACGGCGCACAAGGGGGTCATGCTGGCCGGCTTGAAGACCACCGTGTTCCCGAAGGCGATAGCCGGTACGATCTTCCAGGCCGGGATCGCGATCGGGAAGTTCCACGGGGTGATGATCCCGCAGACGCCGATCGGTTCGCGCAGGGTGAACAGGAACGTTGTCGGACTGACCGAGGGGTAGTGCTCTCCGATCGGCTGCTGAATCTCCCCGGCGAAGTAGCGAAGGATCTGGACCGCCCTGGTCGTCTCCCCAATCCCTTCCTTGAGCGTCTTCCCCTCCTCCCGGCTGAGATCGCGGCCAACCTCGCTCACCCGGCTCGCCAGGATCTCCGACGCCTTGTAGAGAATGTTCGCGCGGGCGAACGCGGAAATCGCGCCCCATGACGTGGCGGCCTCCTCGGCGGCGGACACCGCCGCGCCGACATCGTCCGCGCCGCTGGCCGCGAAGTGGCCGATCAGCTCCGACGGGTTGGCGGGGTTGCGGTTCTCGTACGTCTCGCCGGTCTTGCCCGCCCGCCAGGCGCCAGCGATGAAGTTTCCATGCACAGGGGTACTGCCGCGCTGCTCGACGATCGATCCATTAGCCACCGGTCAATTCTCCCTTCATATCGATCCACCACGACGCGACCCTCGCGAGTGGGCATTCTATCTCCAGCCGCAATTCTTGGCGCCCGCCGGCGGGACACGATCTCGCGACCACGGAACAGACCCTTCCACCCAGACCACAGAGGGCAAGGTGTGGCGGACACTCGACACCCTCTCCCTTGGCCACCACCGATGCCGCTTGCGAGGGCGGCCACTACACGAACCGGACGTTATCGCCGACCATTCACAATCACGCCTGGGAGGTCGAAAGATACGACAGGAGCGTGCGAACGCCGGTGCCGGTCGCGCCCTGGGGCGTGTACCCGCTCGTGTTCTCCGCGCGCGCCGATCCGGCGATGTCGAGATGGGCCCACGGGGTACCTTCGCGAAAGTATTCGAGAAACAGCGCGGCGATGACCGCGCCGGCCGGCCGGCCGCCGGTGTTCTTGAGATCCGCGATCTCGCCCTTGAGCCGGTCCTTGTAGTCGGCGATCAAGGGCATCCGCCACGTCCGCTCGCCAGTGCGGGCGGCGGCGGCGAGGAGCAGTGTCGCCAGCCCGTCGTCGCTCGCGAAGAGCGCCGTCGTGTCCCCAAGTGCCACCACCGCCGCTCCGGTGAGTGTCGCCAGGTCGACCATCTCCGCGACGCCTTGCCGCGCGGTGTAGACGAGACCGTCGGCCAGCACCAGCCGTCCCTCGGCATCGGTCGACGTGATCTCGATCGTGATCCCGTTCATGGCCGTGAGCACGTCACCGGGCCGAAACGCCGCTCCCGAGATCATGTTCTCGGCGGCGCAGATGATTCCATGGACCTCACGGCGCACATCGAGCGTCCTCAGCGCTCCCATCGCGCCAAGCACCGCCGCGCCACCGGCCATGTCGCCCTTCATCGTGAGCATGCCTTCGCCGGTCTTGATCGAATAGCCGCCCGTGTCGAACGTGATGCACTTGCCCACCAACCCGACCGGAGGTCCGCTGACCTCACCGTCCGGTCGATAGACGAGATGAATCAGGCAGGGCGGCACATCGCTGCCCTTGCCGACACCGAGGAGCGCTCCAGCACCGAGGCGCTCCAGCTCCTTGACGCCGAGCACCGTGCACTCGAGCCCGTGGGCGGCGGCGACATCGCTCGCGCGGGTCGCCATCGTCGCCGGGTTCAGGGTGCTGGCCGGCTCCGAGACCAAGTCGCGAGCCAGGTACACGCCTTCCGCGATCGCGGTGTGTTGGCGCACGGTCTCCGTCACCCCCGCGACCTCATTCGCGTCGACCACGATCGTGACCTCGGGAGTCGCACGATCGCGCTCACGTTGGCGGAGACTCCCCAAGTGCTCGACAAACCGGTAGGAGCCGAGCAACATCCCTTCGGCCGCCAGTTCAACCGTGGCTGCGCCGGGCGAGTCGAGGGCGACGGCGATCGACCGCGCTCCGGCCTGTGCCGCTGACCGAAGCCCGTTGGCCCAGCCCCTTCGCCGCTTGTCGTCGTGGTCTCCACCGGGTTCCGACGCCCCGGTTCCGACCAGACAGACACGCCGCGAAGCGATCGCCCCGAGCGTCGGGAGCATGAACGTCGTGCCCGCTGCTCCCGTGAACTCGGACTCCCCGGCGAGTCGCTTCATCTCCCCGCCGAGCGCCGCGTCGATCTCCAGCGCGATACCGCTCCACGCATCGGCTCCACCGCTCACCGGAAGCAGCAACGCGTCGACCGGTTGATCGAGGGCCCTGCCGGCCCGGACATCGATCGTGATCATGTCGTCTCCATCCCCGCAACGTCATTGTCAGCACTCACGTCGAGCCAGACATGACGTACAGCATAACGAGCAAGCCGCTCATCTCGAGCAAGAGGCGTTGGCGGTCCCACCATACCAGCGCGCTGATGGAGATGGGCGAATCGCACGGCGTCAGTGATCGAGAGTCATCTCCAGGACAGTGTCATGCGAGCGCAGGAGGAGCCGATTGTCACCTTCAGACACCAGCACCTGATCGACCCGGGCCGTGATCTCGCCGGCGGGCATCCACTCGCCGTCGAGCATCGATAACACGTAGAGACCGACCGCCGACCCGACCGCCAGCCTGGCAACCGACCCGGAGAGGAACGCGATCGAGAACACCCCAATCTCATCCAGGGCGACATCGGCCGGAAGACCAACCTCCGCTGGATCGTCCTCCAGCACCACCGCCTCCAGCCCGTCGGCACGGCGCGTCCAAGTTACGCCCGCGTCGGTCGATAGCCAGACGCCGTCGATCGCCGCCACCGCGAAGGTATCGCCCGAACCGGCAAGACCGGCGAGGCCATAATAGTCATGCACTCCGTCAGAGATCACCGGTGCGGCGGGGTCCGCGAGATCGAGCATCCTCAACCGGGATGAGCCTCCTTCGCTGGTCTCTCCGAAGAGGATGACTGGGCCCTGGGTCTCTTTGGGTGCCGCGACGACCGTGAACGCGGTGATCTCGAACCCTGGCTCGTGGACCGCGATTGCGGTCCACGTCAGCCCCGTGTCCGTTGAAAGCATGAATCCGCCGCACGAGGAACCGATCGCCACGCCGGTATCCGACCAGATCGCCAACGGGCGAATGTCTGTTGCGCCGGCAACGGCGGTCCAGCTGACGCCCCCGTCTTCGGACCGCGTGAGCCCGGTCCCTTCCCCGCCGCGCAGGCACGGTGGATGGTCCCCGGACAGCAGCAGATCAGGAGCACCCGCCGCGAACACGATCGCGCCGGCCGTGGGAGCATCACCAATCCTGGCCCAGCTCTGGCCGGCGCCCCTGCGATAGAGACCATCTCCGCCAGCGACGATCTGGACGGTGGCGTCTGGCGTCGAGGTGGCGATCCGGGTCACGGTATCACCGTCGATGGAGACTGCGGCCGCTTCGCTTTCGTGCGCCATAACCGACATCCGCCAACCAGGGTTCGCGACGGCCAGGATCACCACCAGGAGCGTCAGGTTCATGACCGCGCAACGGATGCTCATCATGGGAAGATCCTCCAAAGATTGTCATTCCGAGTAGTCTGTCCAACGTTAATTGTCATTCCAACAGCTGCATCGGTCCGGCGCGAAGCGGAGGGGAAGAAATCTCGGCAGCGCATCGAGCAGCCGCGTCGTTGACGAGGACCGCGGGGAGCCTGCCCAAGCAGCTGCATCGGAGCGAAGCGTGGGGACGAAAAACGCCCGCCATTGCGTCCATCTTGCCGATCCATTCGACTTCGTTCAGGACGTGCCCGCGGATCGGTTGCGACGACACAGCTGTTTGGACGACGGCAGGACCGAATGACAATCAGCCTTGGACAGCCTACTCAGGGAGAGCCGGCTGACCGGGCGGACCGGACCGGACCGGGCACCCCCGGACGCCTTGTATGGTAAAGATGACAACGTGACTGACCCAAGGTATCTCCAGCGGGCAATGAAGTCTCCATGACGTTGACGACATGATCGGCGCCCCCCCATCCCGAAGGCAGCTCTCGCGAATCGACCGCGCGGACTGGCTCGCGCTCTGCCTGCTGCTCGGGACGATCCTCTTTTCCGTTCGCGACATCCTCTTCGATCCGATGCGGGCCGGTCTGGACACGGTCACGTTCTTCTGGCCAATGTACGCCTTTCTGGGCGACCAGTTGAAGTCTGGAACCATTCCCGGCTGGAATCCGTACCAGTTCTCCGGCGTGCCGTTTCTCGCCGATCCGGAGTCGGGCTGGTGGTACGCGCCGGCGATGGCCGTCTTCGGCATCCTCCCGCTCGCGGCCGCGGTCAAGGTCTACGCGGCGGTTCATGTCCTGATCGCCGGATTCGGAACATACGCGTACGGCCGCCTGATCGGGATGGTCCCGGCTGGTGCGCTGGTCGCCGCCTGGGCAGTGTCGCAAGGGGGGTTGTTCACCGACAGATCCCGATGTTGCTACGCCCATATTCAGGTCGCGGCCTGGATCCCGATCGTGCTGCTGGCGGTCGAGCTCGCCATCCGCGCGACGCGGTCCAAGCCACGGTTCGCGGCGTGGACGCTCGGCGGGTTCGCGATAGGCCAGATGCTCGCGGGCTGGATCGGCCAGGGAGCGATGTACGGGTTGCTCCTGACGGGAGCGTACGTCGCCTTCCGCACGCTCGCCAAACCGCACGACCCAACCTCTCCGCTTCGCCACCGAGTCGCGGATGCCACCGCGCACCTCATGATTCCAGTTGTTCTCGGCTTCGGACTCTCCGCGCCGGGCACGCTGCCCCGGCTCCTCTACCGTGGCGAAACGACGCTTGCCGACGGCTACAGCGGCTCGGCCTCGTGGGCGGCTCGGCTCGGTGGATGGAACGCCGGCACGCAGATCGAGCAGCTCGTGAGCCCCTCCGGGTGGTTCCTTGGCACCTCTGTGCTCCTGCTTTCGCTGGCCGCCGTGATCGCGAGCTGGAGGTCCGGCTACGTGCGTTTCTTCGCGGCCCTGACCCTGGCGTCTTTCGTCCTTGGGCTCGAACGAGACACCATCATCCACCAGCTCTTCTCGATCATTCCCGGATTCAGTCAGCTCCACAGCCATTTCCCGGAGCGAATCGCACTCATTCTCGTGTTCGGACCGGCGATCCTTGCCGGTCTCGGCATCTCCGCGCTTCAACGCCAAACGTCCCCTCGATCCGTGCTCGCCGCCCTTGCTCTCGCCGGACTGGCCGCGATGGGAGTCGGCCTGGCCGGTCTCGATCCCGGCCCAACGTTCTGGATCACAATGTTTCTCATGATCGCCCTGCTCGGCGTGCTGACCATTGGCGCCGTCACGGAATCGCGCGTCATGCTTCGGAGCGCACCGATCGCGCTCGCGCTGATCGTGATCGCCGAGCTCTCGGTGCTGGCGGCGGCGAGTCTCGCCGAGGGGATGTACGTTCGGATCGGCGCGGCGTCGATTGCCGATCGCAACGAGACGGCGCGGATCCTCCACGAGGAAGGGGAAGGGCAGCCGCCCCGGTTCTTCGGCTACGACCCCGCGCTCTCCTACGAGCAGCATGGGCAGACGACCTACTATCGCCACGATTTCGAAGACCCGATGACGTTCGAGCTGCTGGTCAACAACCACGGAACGCTGTGGCGGCTCGCCGACATCCAGGGCTACAACCCGCTCCAGCTCCGGCGCTACGCGGACTTCCTGACCGCGCTCAACGGCACGCCGCAGGAGTACCACGGCGCCTACGTCCTCTCCAACGCGCTGTCGTCGCCGCTGCTGCCACTCCTCTCGCCGGACTACATCGTGATCCCGAAGACCGTTCTACCGGACCGGCCCGACCTCCAGCATCTCGTCAGGGCCTATCCCGAGGCCGCCTCGACGGCGAGTGTCCGCATTCTCGAGTACGGGGACGCGATGCCTCGGGCATGGATCGTCCACAAGGCGGTCGAAGCGGACAGAGGGGACGTGCCGGCGCTGCTTGCTGGCGGCGGGATCGACCTTCGCACGACGGCGGTGGTCGAATCGCCCCCTCCTCCGCTCGATCCTCCGGGTGCACGGATCACCGAGGCCGCACGTGTCACCGCTTACGAGCCCAATCGGATCGAGCTGGATGCGACCTCGGATGGACGAGGGCTGCTGGTGCTCAGCGAAACGTATGCCAACGGCTGGAGCGCCAAGGTGGACGGTGCGGAGGCCGAGGTGATGCCCGTGGACGGCGTGCTCCGGGGGATTCCGATACCTGGCGGCCAGCACGCGGTGACGCTCACCTTCCGGGCGCCGGGTCTCGACGCGGGGTTCGCGGTCTTCGGCCTGACCGGCGCGATGATCCTGGCCGCAACGCGGGGAGCATCGTGGCTCGATCGCCGGGTCAGTCTTCGAGGGGCCAGGCCAGCCGCGACGCCCGGTTCAGCAGGAGCAGGTCGGCGAGCGTGATCGCCAGCATCGCCTCGCAGACCGGTACCGCGCGCGGCACCACCGAGGGATCGTGGCGTCCTTCGACCAGGATCTTCCGGGGCTGGAGATCGAGATCAACCGTGTCCTGTTCGCGAGCGATCGAGGAGGTCGGCTTGACCGCGACGCGGACGACGATCTCCTCGCCACTGGAGATACCTCCGAGCGTCCCCCCGGCGTGATTGGAGCGCGCCCGGGCCTTGCCATCCTCGACCTGGAAGGCATCGTTCGTCTGCGAGCCCCGCAGCCGCGCCAAGGCGAACCCGCCCCCGATCTCGACACCCTTCGTGGCCGGAATGCTCAACATGGCCTGGCCGATCAGGGCGTCCAGCTTGTCGAAGGTTGGCTCACCGAGGCCCACGGGAACCCCCAGCGCGCGCACCTCGACGACGCCACCGAGGCTGTCGTGCTCTTCCTTCACGGTCGTGATCGCGTCGATCATCCGCTCCGCCGCGACCGGATCGGGACAGCGCACGATGTTGCGCTCGATCTCCTCGCGGCTGAACGTCTCCATCGCGATCCCGCCGATCTCTCGCGTGAACCCAAAGACGTCGATCCCGGCCGTTGCGAGGAACTTGCGGGCGATCGCGCCGGCCGCGACCCTGCCCCACGTCTCGCGAGCCGAGGATCGGCCACCGCCTCGATGATCCCGGTGGCCGTATTTCATCCAGTAGGTGAAATCAGCGTGCCCCGGTCGAAAGACATTGCGGAGATTGTCGTACTTCGATGAATCGGCGTCGGCGTTGTAGGTGATCAGCGAGATCGGCGCGCCGGTCGTGATCCCCTCGAATACGCCCGAGAGGATCTCGACCCGGTCCTTTTCGTCTCGCGGCGATGTCACCTTCGATTGCCCGACCCGGCGGCGGTTCAGCTCCTTCTGGATGTCGTCATCATCGAGAGGGAGCCCGGCGGGGCAGCCTTCGACCACCACGCCGAGGGCGGGGCCATGCGATTCTCCCCACGTTGTCAGGCGGAAGATGCGGCCAAAGGTACTTGTCATTGCTCTCTCATCTCGTGGCCCCGCCCGGTTCTTCGTTGGGAAATCGGCGCTCGTTCAGGACGGCGGCGTAGATCGCGTAATCGTCGTCCGGCGTCCGCACGAATCCCATGTCCTCGTACAACGTGCGCGACCGGGCATTGTTCGCCTGGGTGCTCAGCGAGACGCTTCGCGCGCGCTGACCCGCCATCCGCTCTACCGCAAAGAGCAGCACATCGCGCCCAAATCCCCGCCCCTGATGATCGGGGTGCGTCGCGATCCTGTCGAGGTGGCTCCACTGACGATAGTGGGTGAACCCGGCGTAGGCCACAACACGATCATTCTGGTAACCGGCCCAGATTTCCACTCCCGGAAACCGTGCGTACGCCTGGAACTCGCTCGCGCTGTTCCACCAGAGCCAGGGAAACGAGGCATTGTCGAGCTCGTGTACCGTCCCCAACAGGGAGGTGTCCTCAGGGAGAACCCGCATGAAACGAAGCCGGCTTGATCGCGCCGCGCCCGCGAGCGACCTCGGGTGCCGGTGGAGATAGGTGACGATCTCTTCAGCCCGGCGGAACCCGTTCGTCTTGTAGAACCCCGCCGGGCGCCTCTCATCGAGATCGACCATGATGACGGCATCCAGTCCGGCGTCGCCAGCCCGCAGCCGTACCCCTTCCAGCAGCATCCGCTCGTTGGCGAACGCGCTGAGCGTGTGGATAGTCACCAGATCGGATCGATGTCGCCAGGGCGTGACGAGGGCGAACTCACCTGTCGCCGGTATCCAGCAGGATGCACCCGGCTGCTGAACGATCAGGGCGGTGACATCCTCCTCACGGAGGTGCGGCTGATGCGTCAGCCGGAGGCTGTTCACATCCGCGGGCAGAAGCGGGAGCACCTCAACAAGGCGAGTGGCATCCATGGCCGAACGCTGGGTCTTCAACCGCTCTGCACGGTCGCGGCGCGGATCGTCTCGAGCCCCAGGATTCCCATCGGCGTCACCGTCAACCCGACTATTCCTCGTTTCACCGCCGTGTACCCGATGTCCGTGTAGATCGGGATAACGGCCGCATCTTCGATCAGCAGGCGATGCGCGATCTCGTAGAGCCGGGTCCGCCTGGCATCATCGTCTTGCATCCGCGCCTCGGTGAGGATCGTGTCGAACTCGTGGTTCCGGTAGCCAGTATAGTTTTCCGGGCTATCGGATCCGAACAACATCCAGAGCAGACTCTCGGGGTCGGGATAGTCGGCGCCCCAATACAACCCGTACGCCGCGAACGCCCTGGACGCCAGGCCGCTGAGGAAATCGGGCCAGTTGACCGCCACCGCGTCGATCACCAGGCACAGATCTCGTTCGACGATCTCGCGCAGTGCCTCGACCGGCTCGATGTCGGCGGCGTGAATCGTGATCGGCGGCACTCTCGATGCAGACCCGTAGCGCGAGGCGCGAACCTCCGCACGCGCCGCTTCGACATTCGCCTCCATTCCCGCGACCTCCCAGTCCTGCCCAAGCATCCCGGCCGGAAGAAGGCCGCTTGACTCTCGCACCGCTCCGTCGTACGTCCCCTCCGTGAGCATCCCTGAAGGGAACGCCAACCGCAGCGCACGCCGGATATGCCGGTCGTCGAGTGGCGGCTCGCGATTGCCGAGCGCGATGTACGACACCGCGAACAGGGGCGTTTCGATCAGCCCGGCGGGGTGGAATCCGCTTGCCGGATCGCGGAGGAGATCACGCTGGAGCGGTGGAACATCGTCCACGACGTCGATCTCGCCAGCGGCGAAGAGATTGACCGGCTGACTGGCGGAAGCCCCCAGCCGAAAATGCACACGCGGCACCGCTGGAGCGCCCGCCCACCAGGCGGGAGCGGAGCTGAGCACCAGCTCCTGTCCAGGGGCGAACGAGTCGCACCGGAACGGTCCGCTCCCGTTGGGACGCGCGTGCCAGGCCGGATCGGATTCGACCTGGAGACGGTCCACGATAGAGGCCGGAACGCTCGCGAGTTTCATCGGGAAGGTCGCGCTCGGCTCCCGGATCGAGATCGTCAGATGTCGCTCGTCGTACACGTCCAGCCCGGCGAGCATGGTTGCCGTCCCCGCCAGCACCTCGTCCGCTCCGGCGATATCGCGCAGGTATGTCACTCCCGCCAATCCCTCGACGGTTCCTCCGGCGGTCGCGGGCCGCAGCACTCGGGACAGCGACTCCCGGACATCGGCGGCGGCGATCCGGCGTCCATCGTGAAACGTGATGCCGTCGCGCAGCGCGAAGGAGTACCGCAGGCCATCCTCGGAAACGGTCATCGTGTCCGCCAGCTCGGGGGTCACCGCAAGCTCATCATCGAATCGCAGCAGTCCCCGGAAGATCTGGCGAATCAGGAAGTTGGTCGGCAGATCGCGTGACAGTGCCGGATCGAGCGAGAGCGCGCCCTGGGTCGCTCCGGCGAGCCGCAGACCGTTCCCGGGCGTCCAGGGAGCCACATCCGGCTGGCCGGCGACGAGGTGATCCAGCCGCACTGGCGTCCCGAGCCGGCCGGCCAGCATCGCTGAAAGAGCCCACCCGTTCAGTTGTCGCCGCGTCCGGACCACTCTCGGTCTCATCGATTTGTTCCCTCATGCCGGAACCGCGATCCTGGCCGTTCCTCACGGCGGCACTCCGTTAGACTGGTGGGGTCGGTGTCGCCTCGCTCGATCAGCTACGATTGCGCCACGGATGCGCGGCGGTCGTGCTACTCCCCCAGATTCCAGGGCAAAAGTATCCGGCCACCATGAAAGCATAATCCGACAATGCCCAGTCAGCTTCCCCTGTTTCCGCTCGGAACCGTCTTGTTTCCCGGAATGCCGCTTCCGCTCCGCATCTTCGAGCGCCGCTATCTCAGGATGCTGGAGGATCGCCCGGTAGTGAACCCCGCATTCGGGATCGTTCTGATCCGCGGCGGGCAGGAGGTCGGTGAGATTCCCCAGGTCGCGACGATCGGCACCACCGCCAACCTCGAACGCGTCGAGGCTCGATCCGACGGAACGCTGGAGATCGAGGTGATGGGCGGCTCCCGATTCGCGATCGAGGAGATCGACTGGAGTGGCGACTATGCCGTGGCGACCGTTTCCGGGATCAGCGGCACGGCGGCACCCGCCGCCGCGACCGGACCGCTGCTCACCGAGACGGGCGCCATATTCAACCGCTTCGTCGGGAGTGTCGCCGCGCTCTACGACCGACGGTTCAGCACCTGGGCCGAGCCGGACGATCCCGCCGACGCGGTGTACGACCTGGCATCACGGCTGCCACTCCACACCTGGGAGCGGCAGGCGATCCTGGAGGACCAGGACACCGCGAGTCAGCTCCGGGAGGTGAACCGGCTAGTCCGGAGAGAGTTCGCCCTGCTGCGGGCCGGTACAGGGGGCCGCGTGGTCAACCACCCTGGCGGTCTCTTCACAAGTAATTAGCGCCTGTTGGCGAACGCCAGCAATCGGCTGCCGTAGGCGGACTGGAACCGACCGGCGAGGGAGCTTCAGACACGTGCAGTTGGTCGATTCGGGCGCCTGCCCTGATGCGAAGCGAATGGGTCCGCCCGCGACCGGCATGGTGCATGTTCCGCCCGCCGCCCAGTCAGCGAACGTTTTGGCATGTCGAGCAGGCCCTAACCATGGCTTCCATGGTCCAGCACGCGCGCGGGTGGCCCGGTCCGTTCCTGCCGGATCGGGTGCTCAGCGATCCACGCCAGGACTTGGTCCACCGCGCTCGTGGCGGACACCGCCGACGAATCGATCGAGAGGTCGGCTGAACGAAAGGCGAACTCCAGCCGCTCGCGTTGAACTCGATACAATCTCTCCGGCCACGATGGGTGGCGACGGCGGCGCAGGGTGCGAAGGTCGACATCCAATGCGATCAGCAGTTCCGGCTGGAGCCGCTTCCACAAGTGCCTGATCGCACTATGCTCCTGTCCACAGACGCGGGCATCGAACCCAAGGTCGCGGAGATGGTGGGTCAGGGTTGACTTGCCTGAGGCACACGGCCCAACTACGACGATCCGCCGCGAGTCGACCGGTGTTTTTTCGGAATGCGCAGCCCGATGCATGAAGATCACCTCCGCACCTTGCTCTTGAACGTCTGGCTTGAGCAGATGCCACCGCAGGTCCCCGATTGTAGCAGCCGCGTCGAGCAGCCGCGTCGAGCAGCCGCGTCGAGCAGCCGCGTCGAGCAGCCGCGTCGAGCAGCCGCGTCGAGCAGCCGCGTCGAGCAGCCGCGTCGAGCAGCCGGTTGCAGGCGATCCCTCGTCGCTTCGCTCCCTCGGGTTGACAACCTCAGTGCAAAGCGCTCTATGGCGCGTAGACCTGCATCTGGACGCGCCGGATCGACGGGCTCGACTCTCCTGCCCGAAGCGAAAGGGCCACGACCGCCATGTCGTCTCCCGGCCGGCCCCCGTCTCGCTCGATCACGACCGCAAGCAACGCATCCGCCAGACTCTGGGCGGTCTGTCCCTGTCCGAAGTGCTCACGTCCGAAGGCCTCGAAGTCGAGCGACTCGCGTCCCGCCCGGCGTCCGGAGTGGGCAATCCCGTCGGTGCACAGGATCACCTCCGTTCCCGCGCTCATCGGCAGTTGCGTGACCGTCGGCTTCGTCCACCGGTAACGGCCGATCGGCCCCGAGTCGGACGGGATGGCCGACACCGTCTCTCGATCACCAAGAATCATCGGGGTCTCGGCGTTGCGGGTGATCACGATCGTCCGGGTCTCGAGGTCGATCGAAAGCAGGTCGAGCGTGGCGGATACCTGACCGTGGCGAAAAGCGAAAAGATAGTCGTGCGTCGCCCTGGCCACGACGCCATCGCGAACGCCTTCCTTGAGCAGGGCGACGGCCTTGCTCGAAAGCAGCAGGCTCAACGTCTTCGCGGCCTTTCCGCTTCCCTGACCATCGATCATGACCATCGAGAATCCGCCGCCCGGGCGCTCGACCAGCTCGACGGTGTCGCCACTCTCGCGACTCGCGTACTTCTCGGTCTTTGCGACGCCGACATCGATAAGCAGCGATTCTGGCACGACGGTTGCACCCCTCTGTTCGAATGGCCCACGGATCTCGAGCATACCCGGCTGATCCTGGTCGGAAACGGCTACCCTTGCCCTGATACGTCGGAGCGAGTGGATCGTCGGGAGAGTCGAGACAGGGAACCAGCGTGCCGGTGATCACCTTTGATTTCCACAATACCATCGCGAACTGCGATCCGTGGTTCGCGCTCGAAGTGCGGGATCTGCCGTGGGCTGTCGCCTCCCATCTCGATCTCCCCTCGTCGATTCCCCTCGAACGACACGAGCTGGACGCCGCCTATGCCGAGCTGCGACGGGGGGTGGTCGCCTCTGGAGAGGAGATCGACGCGGTCGACGCGGTCTTCGCGATTCTCGGCGGGTATGGCGTGGTGGTTGACCGGCAGACGGTGAACGCGGCGGTCGATCAGGTGATGGACCGGGCGCTTGAATCCCTCGTGCCCGTCGCCGGGATCGGCGAAACCGTCCGCTACCTGCACGATCGGGGTTGCAGGCTTGGGGTTGTCTCCAGCGCCGTCCACCACCGGTTCGTCGAGTGGTCGCTCGAACGGCTACGGCTGCGCGACGCGTTCTCGTCCGTCGTCACCTCCGCCAGCGCGGGGTACTACAAATCCAGCCCGCTGATCTACGCGCATGCGCTTCGCGAGCTGGGCGCCGACCCCGCCCGCTCGGTGCACGTCGGCGATTCGCTCCGCTGGGATGTGAGAGGGTCGCGACAAGCGGGGATGAAGGCGATCTGGTTCGACACCGGTCGAATCGAGAGCGCGTCATCGATAGCGGACCAACCGGTCAATCCCAATCTCACGATGCGCTCGATGGTCGATGCTGGTCCGCTCATCCACGCCTTCGCGACGGAAGCCGACGGGGTGTCCGATGCCTGATCCCGGCGCCCGCTCACCACTGCTTGCGATCGATATCTTCACGCTGTTCCCGGCCATGTTCGCTGGCCCCTTTTCCGAAAGCATCGTGAAGCGCGCCCGCGCGGACGGAATCGTCGAGATCGGGGTCCACGACATCCGGGATTGGGCGACCGACAGGCACCGCATGGCGGATGACACCCCATACGGCGGCGGCGCGGGAATGGTGATGAAGGCCCCGCCCATCGTCGAGGCGGTCGAGGCGGTGCTCGGTGACGAGCTCGGCTCCGCCCACATCGCGATCCTGTCGGCTGGAGGCCGACGATTCTCGCAGCCTATCGCGCGCGAGCTGTCACAGGCGGGGCGGCTCGTCCTCATCTGTGGGCATTACGAGGGGATCGACGAACGGGTGGGGGAGATTCTGCGCTGTGACGAGCTCTCGGTCGGCGACTATGTCCTGACCGGTGGCGAGCTGCCCGCGATGGTCGTCGCCGACGCCACGATCCGGCTCGTGCCGGGGGTGATCGATCCCCGCAGCATCGTCGAGGAATCGCACAACCCGGACGCGCCCGCGATGGTTGAGTACCCGCACTTCACCAGGCCGCACACGTACCGGGGCCGCGAGGTACCGGAGGTCCTCATCTCCGGGCATCACGCCAACATCGAGCGCTGGCGGGAGGAACGAGCCCGTGAACGCACCGCGCGATGGCGACCCGATCTGTTGCCAGCGATCGAACCTGAGGGTCAGGATTGAGGCGCGGTTGTCGAGAGGGGTTCCGGGTCGGGAGGACCGATCACCTGTCGCATCGAGCTCAACACACCGAGACTCGCGAACTCCCGCTCCGCGACGCACCGCACATACGACGCGAGCACCGTCCCGATCTCTCGTTCGAGCGGCTCCGTCAGGCTGATCCCGATCACCGCGGCGAGACCCGAGCGCGCGAGCAACCGCAGGTACTTTTGCGCGTCGAGCGAGACTACGACCGCCGACGGGTCCATCGCCCTGCAGGACGGGCAGAGCAGCCCTCCGAGCTGGTTGGAAAAAGCATTCGCTTCCGGCTCCAGGGTCCGCAGGCAATTGAGGCACCGGAACAGCTCCGGCCGAAAACCCAGCAACCCGAGCAGCGACAGCTCGAAATGCCGCGCGACCGGCCGGGCGGCGACACCATCGTTGAGCAGCGACAGCGAGCTTGCCAGCAGCTCGTACACCTGGCGATGCTCCTGCCGGTCCTGCGTGAGGTGGCGCACCAGCTCGGCGAAATGAGCCGCATGACCATACGCGTCGATGTCGGACCGCAGGGCGAGGTGCGCGTTCACCGTCGCGGCCTGCGTGACGACATCGAGGTCCCGGCCCTTGGCCAGCTCGAGCGACACCTCGGTGAAGTAGTCGAGGTGCGGGCCCATGCGACTCTTCGGGCGACGCACTCCCTTGGCGATCGCGCTGAGCTTTCCCCGGGCCGGCGTATAGAGAATGAAGATGCGGTCCGCCTCGCCATAGTCCTGACGGGCGAGCACGACCGCGTTCGTCCGATACAAGCGGTCCCGCGGGGAAACAGCCATACTGCCCTCGATGCCGGCGCCCGGTTGCAACCCTTCGTTGCCTGATTGCGCCCGTGATCAAGTATCGCATTCGCGGGGAAGGTGGCCGCACGGACGCTGGATCGATCAGGGTCACCATCCCGCCCCAGCGGGTTCCCATGAACTTCCGGGAAGCGATGCCAGAGGGAGTGTCCGCGAGATTGACGCCGATTTTCGCGGAATGGTAGGGTTGCCAGGATGATGACTGACGTATCGGTCCTCGCCGCCTTCGTGGCTGGAATCTGCTCCATCTCCTCCCCCTGCGTCCTTCCGCTCGTTCCGGTGTACCTGGCCCATATCGCCGGGGTAAGCGCGGGCAATGGCAGCGCGCCGAACTCACCGGTCCGGGCGACCGTGATGCGGAACGCCCTGGCCTATGTCGCCGGATTCTCGGTGATCTTCATCGCTCTTGGCGCTGCGGTTGGCGCGGCTGGAACGTACGCTGGCGCGCTGGATCTCTTCTCCTCCAACAGGGGGCGGCTCGTTCAACTTGGCGGCGTTCTGCTCATCGTCCTGGGGCTGTATCAGACCGGCATCGTGCGCATGCCGTTCCTCGACCGGGATCGACGGCTCGCCTTCTCGACCGGTTCGCGCAGCACGGTGTCTTCGTCGTTCCTGATTGGAGCCTCGTTCGCCGCCGGCTGGTCCCCGTGCCTGGGACCGATCCTTGGGGCGATCCTGACGATGGCCGCCGGCCAGGGCAGCATTGAGCGCGCAACCCTGCTGCTCGCGGTCTACGCGCTAGGGTTGGCGGTCCCGTTTCTGGGAGCCGCCGCCGCCTTCGGATCGTCGCCTGGCGTGATCCGCCGCCTCAATGGCAGATTGCGGATGGTCACGACCCTGAGCGGCGCGGTGATGCTCGGCGTCGGCCTCATCATGCTCCTCGGCATCTACGAGCGATTGTTCACCGAGATCATCCGGGCCGCGCCCTGGGCCCCCTGGGAACCTGCACTCTAGCCGTTTTCCTCCTCCCAATCGCCGCGCCGCGCACATCCTCATCGGTCAGGAACGGAAGCCCGCATGGCCAATCTGACAGCCAACCCCCGCACCGCCCGTTCCCCGGTCGAGATCGCGATCGACCGGGTCTGGCGCTTCTTCTGCTCGGTCCGGGCCGCCGTTGCGGAAATTGTGCTGCTGGCGCTGCTCGTCCTGGTCGGGACGCTTCGCGGAAGCGAGGTGCCCCAATGGATCGCCGACGCGATACCTGCCAGCCAGGGACTGGTCGATCGCTGGTACGCATGGGATGTGTACCGGTCGCCGGTGTTCGCCATCCTCCTCGCCGTGATGGCCGTGGCGATCGCGGTCTGCACCATCAATCGGGTGCCCGGCATCTGGCTAACCATCAGCAATCCGAAGATCCGAACCTCGTCGGGGTTTCTGAACGGCACGGACACCTCCGCCACCTTTGTGACGACGACCTCGGAAGTGGAGTTGCGTCAGCGTATTGAAGAGACGCTGCGCCAAAAGCGGTTCAGAGTACTGACGCAGCAGGTTGGAAGCGAGACGCACCTGTATGCCGACAAGAACCGCTACGGCAAGATGGGCACGTTCCCCTTCCACCTCGCCCTGATCCTGCTCCTCGTCGGCGGCATCGTCGCCGCGTACTACGGCTTCCGGGAACCGGAGTTCCTGGTTCCGATCGGCGAGACCAGGGACGTCGGAAACGGCACCGGGCTCAGCGTGAAGCTCGACAGCTTCGAGGACGGGTACACGCCGGGTGGGTTGCCGACACAGTTCAGGAGCAATGTGTCCATCCTTGAAGACGGGAAGACGGTACGGACGGGCGAGATCATGGTCAATCACCCGATCTCCTACAGGAACGCCACATTCTATCAATCCGGGTTCGGATACACCGCGCAGATGCGGGTGGCGGATCGGTCTGGGGCCACCGTCTACGCGGGTCAGGTCGTGCTTGGAATCTTCAACTACACGGGCAATACCGAATCTCCCGCCGGATATGCGGAGATCCCGGGTACAGGCGCGCTCCTGACGGTTGTGGCTCCGGATACGAACCCACGTAACGAGCCGGAGCGCGACGCGCTTCAGCTCGAGAACGGTCAGATGTGGGTGCAGATCCAGCCGATCGGTTCGGCTCGGACCGACACCAGCTCACCGGGCACGTTCCCGACCGCCGTGATCGACCAGGGGCAACCGGTGCGGGTCGGTGACCTCACGGTGACCTTCGAGCGGGAGCTGCGCTACACCAACCTTCAGGTCGCCTACAACCCAGGGATTCCCATCTTCTTCATCGCCTCGGTCCTGCTCGTCGGTGGGTTGGTCGTGTCGTTCTACTTTCCGCAACGCCGCATCCGAGGGATCATCACCCCCACGCCCTCGGGAGCGATGCTGACGATGGCGCCCCTCGCGAGGCGTGACTGGAGTGGAAAGCGCGATTTCTTCGCGGTCGTCGAGCGAGCAGGCACGCAACTCAACGTGGTCCCGTCGATCAGGAAACCAGCCGACCACAAGGATTGGGAAGGGCTGGTCCCAGTCGCCTCCGGCGGCACCCAAAACCGCTAAACTGGAATCAGCGGGTTGAGCGCTCCGGTGCTCGATCGGATCCGGAAACGCAAAGGGGGATTCGCATGGAAGCACTCGTCAAGCTCTCGTTCTACTGCTTTGCCGCAAGCTCGATCTCCCTGGGCGCGGCGGCCCTGAGTTACATCGCGTTCTCCGTCGGCCGAGTTCGGGTGCAGCGGACCACGTTGGCGACCAGCGCCGGCACGACCGTCACCGCCAGTCGGGCGCAGTTCGGCCCCTCGTCGCAGGCGGCAGGACGGTTCGGCACGCTCCTCGCCGCCTTCGGCGCGTTCTTCGCGTTTCTTGCCGTCCTGTTGCGGACGATTGCCGCCGAGCGTGTTCCTCTCTCCAACATGTATGAATTCTCGTTAACCTTCGTATTTGCGATTTCCCTCATCTACCTCACGTTCGAGCGAATGTACGGAATCCGCCAGCTGGGCGCGATCGTGCTCTCGATCGCGTTTCTGATGACCGTCTATATCTGGTCCCTCTCCCCGGCCCTGCGCGAGGTCGATCCACTCATTCCGGCGCTGCAGGCTCGCCCGATCATGACCGCGCACGTCTCGAGCGCGATCTTCGCCTATGCCACATTCGCGGTCTCGTTCGCCGCCGCGATCATGTTCCTGATCGCCAGCAAGTGGCGCGTGAGCTGGCTCCCGAGCCCTGATCTGCTCGACGACATCGCCTTCAAGGCGGTCACGATCGGCTTTCCGCTCCTGTCGCTGGTGCTCATTCTCGGCTCGATCTGGGCGCACGATGCCTGGGGCGTCTACTGGTCGTGGGATCCCAAGGAAACCGCCGCCCTCTTCACCTGGCTCGTCTACGCGATCTACCTGCACACCCGGACGCTGCGCGGCTGGCGCGGGCAGCGCAGCGCGGTGATCCTGCTGTTCGGGTTCGGAGCGGTGATGTTCACCTATTACGGGAACTATTTCTTCGGAGGCCTGCATGCCTACGGCGGAGTGTAGAGGCCAGATGTCGAACCGCGATGACGAGACGCCTGGTGACCACTGATCTCGCGGCCACGGAAACACCGCGGACTTTGGCCGCCAGCGAGCCTCCCCGGCGAACGACACGGATCGCGCTGGTCGCGATGATCGCGATCGTGATCGTCGGTTCCGCCTGGCTCGTCGGCGAGCGTCAGGGGTTCGGCTCGATCGGGCAGGGAGGGATCAATGCCAACCTGGTTCCCAACGTCGGCGAGCCAGCCCCCGAGCTCCTGACGTTCACCGCCGATGGGTCGCTCGTGCGGTTATCCGACCTGCGCGGGCAACCCGTCTGGCTGAACTTCTGGGGGTCGTGGTGCCCCCCGTGCCGGGCCGAGATGCCGGAGCTGCAGGCCGCGTACGAGAGCCTCCAGCCGCGGGGCCTCGTCATGCTCGGGATCAGCATGCGCGAGGAGCCGAGCGTTGCGATGGACTACGCCAACCGGGTTGGAGCGACATTCCCGATCCTGGCCGATCCGGAGTACATGTCCAGCCTGTTTCCAGAAGATCAGTACCCAGACATCCGCAAGCTCGTCGAGACGTACAAGATCAACAATTTCCCCACCCATATCTTCATCGACCGGGAAGGCATCGTCCGGGCGGTCGTCATCCAGCCGATGGACTACGCGACCGCGATCCAGTATGGTGAGCTGATCCTCAACCCGGTGTCGTCAGGCACCACACCAGCACCCTGGGGCGCCGATCGGCGCGGCGAAGGTCCGGCCGGCTGAGCCCCGCCACCCCGCCGCGGACGCTTCGCCCGAGGTCGTAGGGGAGGCCACGGTAGCAAATGCTGGCGCATTAACTGGAAAGGGGGCACCGGCGTAGACTGATGAATGTGACAACCGTCAGTCCGCGCCAGGAGTCCCGCCTTCATGATACCTGCCCCAGCGCTTCCTCGCCGGCTTCGACGTCTCCTCGCCACGCCCAGTCGCCAAGCCGCCGCCGTGGCCGGTGCCGAGCGGCTGTTCATGACCCTGGGGGCGCGCATCCCGACGGGCGATCGGGCGACGGCGGCTCCCCCTCGTCGACAGCACCTTCCTGACCCTCCCGGCGGACCTGGCACCCTGGAGTCGGTATGGG
>JAABUN010000325.1_pt1 | contig 124653 bp, 122 predicted proteins | sample 5559311 | NCBI WGS metagenome assembly JAABUN01 (sample SAMN10711877, study PRJNA513370) | rock metagenome | isolation source: Antarctica rocks | place: Antarctica: Victoria Land, Siegfried Peak sud | reverse complement strand
GCGAGGTCGACCTCGTCGCGCTCGCCCGGGAGCTGCTGGAAAACCCCAACTGGACGCTGCACGCGGCCCGTGAGCTAGGCGCTGACCAGGACCACCAGATGTGGCATCCGGAGTTCGGTTGGTGGCTGGAGAAGCGGGCGCGCGCCGTGCGCAAGCTGGGGCTTCGCAGCTGAGAACGCAACGGCGGCGACAGCTGACTTCCTCCTGACAGAGCTTCGCGATCGATGGTCCACGAGCCACTCCCCAGCCCGGTGGACTTGAGCAGGAGCACCTGTCGCCCGACCGGTGTCCACGAACGACGTCACGCGAGGCACCCAAGCGACACTTCTCGGGTGGCGCCGGCAGTACCGCAAGCCGAACATGCTCCGGTACGCAGTGATCTCGGCGAGTACGAGCAGGGCTCACGTGGGTCCCCTTCCCGTACGACCCGCCCGCGGAAATGCCCGGTGACCGGACGACAACCGAGAGCGCAAATCTGGGGGAGACGACTGGTCTTCGACCCCGGATGGAAGCCACGACTACCCACCGGCTGCCAGCCGGGACGACGGGTTGTTGGTGCCCCAGACCTGCGTCTTGCGGTAGTAGGGGTCGATACTGCTGACGTTGGTCCAGCGGCCGTGACGTTGTACCTGTTCGCGCGTAGCGCCCGCGTCGAGGGCGTCGGTGACGAAGCCGGCGCGGAGCGAGTGGCTGGCGTAGTTGCCGACGAGCCCGGCGGCGCTGGCGGCGCGCTTGACGGCTTTCGCCGCACCGTCACGGGTCAGCGCTTCGAGGTGGTGCAGTTCCCCGTCGAGCGGGACGAAGACGGGTTCGTCCTGTGCCGGCGGCCGTCCCAGGAGCCCAGCGAGCGTGTGGCGCCACTGGAGCAGGCTGGCGGCTGGGCACAGCAGCGGGTTGGGGTTGCGGGCGGCGCCGACGGTCTCGCCGTGCCCGAGCTGGTCGCTCTTGCTGGAGCGGACGCGCCACTCCACTCCTTGCTCGACCTCGTGGGCGTCCGCCCAGGTCATGGCGACCAGTTCGGAGTCGCGGAACGCCCCCCAGTAGAGGTTGAGCACGAGCGCCAGATCGCGGGTGGCACTTGCCTGCTGGCTGCTGACGTGCTGAGCCAGCTCGGCCCGCTGCTGGGCGTGTTGAAGCCGCGGCAGACCGTTGAACACTGCTGCGGCGCTGAGACCCGCCGACTCCACGGCGCTGCGCACGATCTTCAGCACGCCCTGTCGGCTGAGGCGAGCTCCGGTGGCCGAGCGGAACAGCCGTCCGAACCGGTCGGGGTGCAGGTCGGTGAGTGCTCGGACCGGGCAGGCGTCCGGGACCTTGAGGTCGGGGGCCACCTCGACGAGCTCGAGCTGGAGACTTCGTCCGCCGGGGTGGACGAACAAGGCGGCCGCCTCGCGGGGTGTGCCGCCCAGGAGCAGGTGCTCGGCGTCCAGCCGGGTCAGTTGCCCGGCATTCAGGGCCAGACCGGGGTGGGTCGCGAGCAGGACCAGTGGCCGGTCCCGACGCCCGGAGACCGGTGGGACGGTCAGCGCGGCCGAGATCCGGGTGAGGGCGTCGAGCCGGATCGGGTCCTTGCCGCGGACGTCGGTGCCGTGCAGCCGACCGTAGCCGCGCAGCACCCGGCGGACGACCGGGTCGTTGACGGGTGAGGGAAGGCCCTGCAGGTCGTGCCGGTAGGCGATGGCCGAGACGGCCTGGCGGAGGTAGCCGTGTCGCAGTGGGGCGCCGGTGCCGCCGCGCTCGCCGGTGCTGCGGTCAAGGCGTCCGAACTCGGCGAGGTAGGCCAGGAAGCAGGCGAGTGTCTCGGCTGGCACGGGCAGATCGGCCGACAAGCCGACGGTCTGGCAGAACAGCACGAAGGTCCGCCAGTGCTGTTCGTAGACCGCCTTGCTGCCTTGCGCCCTGCTGTTGGAGGCGAGCTGTACGCAGACCTGCGCGAGACGCTCGAGCTGCGGGTTGCCCGCTGCGAGCGGGCGCCAGCCGGGCCTGCAGCTGAGCGGCGACCGTCCAGCCGTCCGCGTCAGAAGCGCCCGGCGCAGCGGAACCCGACGGCGTCGCCGGCTCGGCTGGCGGCGTGTCGTAGCGAGGCAGGTCGACCGGGCCGCGGCACCGGCCGCAGCGCGCACCGTCGACCTGGACTCTGGTCGAGCAGGCCCGGCCGAAGCGGTTGAGGCCGGCGCAGAAGTAGCTGTTTCCTGGTCCCTGGCCGCTCACGATGTGGGCCTGTTACGGACAGGCATTCCGGGGTTGCCCGGCTACGGCGACAGCGTGTCGACGTAGCCCTTGGTCATCGCTGGGTTGCGGTGCCGAAGCCGTCGCATGCACGCTCCCCGCACCGCGGCCGGGTTAGCGCGACCGCGGCACGGGCGATTTGTCTTGCAGTGGCTGACCACTGCCATGGCAGCGACGACGCCTGAGGGGGTGAGTGCCGATGCGTACGGCGTCGCTGGGAGGCGAAGATGCATACCGTTCGGCCAGCTGTCGGACGGCAAGCCGGCGGATTCCTCGGACGGGTGGGCGCACCACGACGCAGACCTCGTCGCCGGCACGCCGCCGGCTGCTGTCGCTCCGGGCTCCGACGTGTCTGCGGGTCTGGGCGGGCCGTTCATCGAGCTGCTGACGATCGCGCAGGCAGCGGACGCGCTCAACGTCCCCCGGAGCTGGCTTCGCGACAAGGTGACCGCCCGGCAGGTGCCGCACGCCAGACTCGGACGCCACGTCCGGTTCAGTCACGAGCACTTGCGCCAGATCATCGCCGACAGCGAGGAGCCGGCCTTCACGGAGCGGGGTCCGACCGGAGGGCGACATCGTCGCCGCGGGTAGGTGCGCAGGGCGCGCAGGTCAGGCGCGCTCGTACGTGCGCAGGTGCAGGTCGGGTTTTGCGAGTTCGGCGTCCTTCATACCGCCGTGGACGATGGCGCCGGCCGGCGCCATCGGCCGGGGCGCGGGCACCGACAGCCCTGCCAGGGCGGCGTCGATGGCGGCGTCGGCGACGCCGTGGGCCTGCAGCAGCAGGCCGCCGTAGGTGTCGACCGTGGTCGTGATCGACTCGTGGCCCAGACGCTGCTGGATGACCGGTAAGGGCACTCCGGCGCCTATCAGCCATGCGGCGTGGGTGTGTCGCAGGTCGTGGAACCGGGGCTCGACGGTGAGTCCGCGCTGCTGGGCCAAGCGCACGGCCTTCTTCCAGCGGTCCTCGTAGAACGTCGCCTGGTCGAGCGGGGCGCCCTGCGGGGCAGTGAAGACGAAGTCCTTGACGTCCTTGCCCACGATGGCCCTGCTCATGATCGTCACGACCGACGGCGACAGCGTGATGCGCCGCCGGGACTTCTTCGACTTCGGCTTGCCGAGGTAGAAGGCCCCCGCACCCGCCACCGCGAACTCGCCCTTGGGGTTGCGCTTCCACGCGCGGCGCACCGACAGCCGCCCGACCGATCCGTCCAGCTCCAGGTCGTGGACCTGCAGGGCGGTCAGCTCCGACCAGCGCAAGCCGGTCGCGACCGCCACCTGCAGCAGCATCCGGTCCTCCACGGTGCCGGCGCACCGACCCGCAGCGTTGCTCGGCAACCGGCCCGGCTGCCGCCCCAGGGCCGCGCGGACCTCGGCCGCGGGGAACATCGCCTCCGCGAGCAAGGCGAACTGCGTCTCGGTCAGGAACACGACGTCGCCGTCCCCCTCGGCGTCGGGGGAGTAGCGGTCGGGAAGTCGTGTTCCAGCAGCCCGTGGTAGTTGGCGATGGTCTTGGGCCGCGCCCCGGCTGCCTCCCGGGTGTTCACCCACCGCCGGATGTGCACGTCCTCGATGTTGGCGACCGTCGGCTGCTGGCGCAGGACGGCGTGCAGCTGCTCGGTGACGAGCAGCACCTGGCGGTCGTAGCGATGCCGGGTGGCCGGGGTGATCCCGGTCAGGTCGCGCAGGTAGCCGCGGGCGAACTCCACGAACGGCGGTGTCGGCGCAGACTCGGGTTGTGTACCGCCGGCGTAACCGGCGCCCTTGACCCAGCCGTCCGGCCAGCGCTGCCCGGCCAGGTCGACGTCCCGACGGAACCGGGCAGCGTCCGCCTTGCCGGCGAACGTCTCGGACTCCCAGAGCCCCTGGCGTGTCCCGCCAGCCTTCCAGACCACCCGGTAGGTCGCCGTCCCGTCGCCCCGATGCCTCGTCTTGACCGTCGCCATCGCCGTCTCCCGCAGGTCGCATCCCGTTAGACCAGGCGGGTCGGTGAGACCAGACCGGACAGGTCCCGGCGGCTTGCCGGGACCGATCCGTGAGGCCGAGGTTAGGCCGGGTGTCACAATCAACATCGGCCTCCGACCCGTACGTGCAGGTCAGAGGCCGAATGGCAAAGTGTCCGAGGGGGGACTTGAACCCCCATTCCCCGTAAAGGGAACTAGCACCTCAAGCTAGCGCGTCTGCCAATTCCGCCACCCGGACAGGTGTGCCGCCCTCGCGCGGCGCCCAGCCAGCATACAGAGCCGGGAGGCGGGCTAGCGTACGCAACCAGCCCGTCGACCCGAGGAGTGCGCCCATGCCGGACCCCCGGGACGAGGTCGTGGAGCTGTGCCGAGACCTCATCCGCTTCGAGAGCGTCAACGACGGCACCGGGCGCGGCAAGGGGGAGCGCGAGGCCGCGGAGTACGTCGCGGGCAAGCTCGCCGAGGTCGGGCTGGAGCCGCAGCTGTTCGAGTCGGCGCCGGGGCGGGCCAGCGTGGTGGCGCGGGTCGAGGGGGAGGACAGCAGCCGCGACGCGCTGCTGATCCACGGTCACCTCGACGTCGTGCCCGCCGAGCCGAAGGCGTGGACCTACGACCCGTTCGCGGCGGAGGTTGCCGACGGCTGCATCTGGGGGCGCGGCGCCGTCGACATGCTCGACATGGACGCGATGGTGCTCGCCGTCATGCGCGAGCGGCTGCGGACCGGACGCAAGCCGCCGCGCGACGTGGTGCTGGCCTTCGTCGCCGACGAGGAGGCCGGCGGCACCTTCGGGGCGAGCTGGCTGGTCGACCACCAGCCGCAGCTGTTCGAGGGGTGCACCGAAGGCATCAGCGAGGTCGGCGGATTCAGCCTGTCCGTCAACGACGACGTGCGGCTGTACCTGATCGAGACGGCCGAGAAGGGGATGGCCTGGCTCCGTCTGACGGCCGAGGGGACCGCCGGGCATGGCTCGATGCTGTCCACCGACAACGCGGTCACCGAGCTGTGCGAGGCCGTCGCCCGGCTGGGCCGGCACCGCTTTCCGATGCACCTCACCAAGACCGTGCGGCGCTTCCTCGCCGAGGTCGGCGACGCGTACGGCGTGGAGCTCGACCCTGACGACCTCGACCAGGTCTACGCGGTGCTCGGCCCGATGGCCCGCATCGTCGGCGCCACGCTGCGCAACACCGCCAACCCGACGATGCTCGACGCCGGCTACAAGCACAACGTCATCCCCGCGCGGGCGCACGCGATGGTCGACGGGCGCTTCCTGCCCGGCTTCGAGCAGGACTGGGAGCGTGAGCTCGACGCCGTGCTCGGGCCGAAGATCAGCCGTGAGTACACGCACTACGACATCGCGCTCGAGACCGAGTTCGAGGGGGCCCTCGTCGAGGCGATGGTGGCTGCGCTCAAGGCCGAGGACCCGGGTGCCCGGCCGGTGCCGTACGCCCTGTCCGGCGGCACCGACGCCAAGAGCTTCAGCCGGCTCGGGATCCGCGGCTTCGGGTTCTCGCCGCTGCGGCTGCCCGCCGACCTCGACTTCTCGGGGATGTTCCACGGCGTCGACGAGCGGGTGCCGCTGGACGCGCTGCACTTCGGGGTACGGGTCCTTGACCGCTTCCTCGACGGCTGCTGAGCCGCGTCAGGTCGGCATCGGCGGCAGCTGCGGGCGGACCCGGCGGCGCACCGTCACGCGCCGCCGCCCGTCGGCCCACAGGGTGTGCTGCGCGAGTTCCCAATCGCCGTACTCCGCGTGGATGCTCAGCACCTCCTTGGTCTGCCGGCGGTCGGCGCCCGCGGGGAGCGTCACCGCGCGGTACTCGTACTCGGCCACCCGCCCAGGCTAGCCATGCCCGGGCGTCCCGGGAAGGCGCCCCGGTCAGCGGCCGGCGAGCAGCCCCAGCAGGTAGCTGCCGTAGCCGCTCTTGCGCAGCGGCTCGGCCAGCGCCGCGAGCCCCGCGTCGTCGACGTAGCCCTGCCGCCAGGCGACCTCCTCCAGGCAGCCGATCTTCAGGCCCTGCCGCTCCTCGATGACCTGCACGAACTGCCCGGCCTGCATGAGCGAGGCGAACGTGCCGGTGTCGAGCCAGGCCGTGCCGCGGTCCATCACCGCGACCTCGAGCCGGCCCTGCGCGAGGTAGACATTGTTGACAGTCGTGATCTCGAGCTCGCCGCGGGCGCTCGGCTCGATCGTCCGGGCGATCTCGAGCACGTCGTTGGCGTAGAAGTACAGCCCGACGACGGCGTAGCTGCTGCGCGGCTGCGCGGGCTTCTCCTCGAGCGAGACGGCCCGACGTTGCCCGTCGAACTCCACCACGCCGTAGCGCTCCGGGTCCGCGACGTGGTAGGCGAAGATCGCGCCACCGGCGGGGTCGGTGTGCCGGCGCAGCTGCTCACCGAAGCCCGGCCCGTAGAAGATGTTGTCGCCGAGCACCAGGCTCACCGCGTCGCCACCGACGAAGTCGCGGCCGAGCAGGAAGGCCTCGGCGAGACCGTTCGGCGACGGCTGGACGGCATAGGAGAACGCGCAGCCGTAGCGCGAGCCGTCGCCGAGCAGCCGGACGAACTGCTCCTGGTCGTGCGGGGTGGTGATGACGAGGATGTCCCGGATGCCGGCGAGCATCAGCGTCGACAGCGGGTAGTGGATCATCGGCTTGTCGTAGACGGGCAGCAGCTGCTTGCTCAGCCCTTGCGTCACCGGGTAGAGCCGGGTGCCGGAGCCGCCCGCCAGCACGATGCCCTTCACGCCGGCCGCACCGGCTCGACCTCGGACAGCGGCGGGTGGCCGGCGTCCCGGTCGTTGACCACCATGCGGTCGCGCGGCAGCGGCCAGGCCACGGCGAGGGCCGGGTCGAACAGGTTGACGAACGTGTAGCGCGCCTGCGGCGACCAGTGCTCGTTGACCAGGTAGTTGTAGACCGTGTGCGGCTCCAGGGTGCAGAAGGAGTTGCCGCAGCCCCGGGGGACGTACAGCGCCTGGTCCGGCCCGAGCTCGAAGGTCTCCACGACGCCGTACGACGGGCCGGCGCGCAGGTCGACGATCGCGCTGAACACCCGGCCGTGCGCCGGGGAGATCCACTTGTCCCACGGCTCGGCGTGGATGCCGCGGGTGACCCCGACGTCGGCGTTGTAGGACACGTTGTTCTGCACCACCTCCAGCCGCGGCAGCCCCTGCGCCTCGAGCTTGGCGCGCTGGTAGCTCTCCTTGAACCAGCCGCGCTCGTCGGCGTGCAGCTGCAGACGGGCGTGCAACAGCCCCGGGATCCGGGTCGTCGCGAGGACGGGGTCACTCATCGGCCCAGCTCGGCGTACCTGCGCTCGGCGGCGTCCTTCTGCGGCCGCCACCAGTCCTCGTGCCCGCGGTACCACTCGACCGTCGCCGCGAGCCCGTCGGCGAAGGTCGGGTAGCGCGGCTGCCAGCCCAGCTCGGCCCGCAGCTTGCTGCTGTCGATGGCGTAGCGCAGGTCGTGGCCCGGCCGGTCGGGCACCAGGTCGTAGGCGTCGGCGGACTGCCCGGTGAGCGCCAGAAGCAGCTCCACGACCTCCCGGTTGGACCGCTCGCCGTCCGCGCCGATCATGTACGTCTCGCCGGGGACGCCCCGGTCGAGGACCTGCCAGACGGCGGCGTTGTGGTCGTCGACGTGGATCCAGTCGCGCACGTTGCGCCCCGACCCGTAGACCTTGGGGCGTACGCCGTCGAGGATGTTGGTGATCTGCCGCGGGATGAACTTCTCGACGTGCTGGTAGCTGCCGTAGTTGTTCGAGCAGTTGGAGATGGTGGCCTGCACGCCGAAGGACCGGGCCCAGGCCCGCACCAGCAGGTCGCTGCCGGCCTTGGTCGCCGAGTAGGGGCTCGACGGGTTGTAGGGCGTGCTCTCCCGGAACCGCTCGGGGTCGTCGAGCTCGAGGTCGCCGAACACCTCGTCGGTGGAGACGTGGTGCAGCCGCACCGGCCGCCCGGGCGCACTGTGCCGGCGCACCGCCTCCAGCACGGTGGAGGTCCCGAGCAGGTTCGTGGTCACGAACGGCGACGGGTCGTACAGGCTGTTGTCGTTGTGCGACTCCGCCGCGAAGTGCACGACGACGTCCACGCCCCCGACCAGGGTGTCGACGAGCGCGGCGTCGGTGACGTCCCCCCGGACGAACTCGATCTCGCCGCGCACCGCGGCCAGGCTGGCCAGGTTGCCGGCGTAGGTCAGGGCGTCGAGGACGACGACCTCGACGTCGGGCCGCTCCCGCCGGGTCAGCAGCACGAAGTTCGCGCCGATGAAGCCGGCACCCCCCGTGACGAGCAGCCTCATACCCGTACGGTAGTCACTGTCGGCGACCTCCCTGAACGGATCCGCGAGCAAGGCGCCCGCCGCTCAGTCCTCGAGGTCCGGGGAGGACCAGCGGGCCATCGTCTCGGGGTAGCCGACCTGCGGCGCGGAGACATCGTCGAGGGCGCTCCGGATCTCGGGGGGCAGCTCGACGGCCTCGGCGGCGAGCGAGCCCTTCAGCTGGGCGGCGGTGCGGGCTCCCACGATCGGCGCGACGACTCCGGGCCGGTCGCGCACCCACGCCAGCGCGACGGCGACGGGGGAGACCCCGAGCCCGTCGGCGGCCGTGACGACGGCGTCGACGACCGAGCGCGCGTCGGCGTCGAGGTAGGGCGCGACGAAGCCCGAGAAGTGCTCGCTGGCACCGCGGCTGTCGGCCGGCGCCCCGCCGCGGTACTTCCCGGTGAGCACCCCCCGCCCGAGCGGCGACCAGGGCAGCAGGCCGACGCCCAGCGCCCGGGCAGCGGGCACCACCTCGCGCTCGACGCCGCGCTGCAGCAGGGAATACTCCACCTGGTCGCTGACCAGCGGCGCCCGGCCGGGCCAGGCCCGCTGGTGGGCGGCGGTGGCGCCGAGCTGCCAGCCGCTGTAGTTCGATACGCCGGCGTAGCGAACCTTCCCGGCGGCGACCGCGCTGTCCAGCGCCGCCATCGCCTCCTCCCACGGGGTGACCGGGTCCCACGCGTGCAGCTGCCACAGGTCGACGTGGTCGACCTGCAGGCGGCGCAGCGACGCGTCCAGCGCCGCCAGCAGGCTGCCGCGGCTGGTGCCGCGCTGCATGACGGTGGGCCCGGTCACGCCGTACGCCTTGGTCGCGACGAGCAGCTCCTCGCGCGGCACGACGTCGGCGAGCAACCGGCCGAGGACCCGTTCGCTGTCCCCGCCGCAGTAGGTGTTGGCGGTGTCGACGAGCGTGCCACCGGCCTCGCGGAACGCCACCAGCTGCGCGGCCGCGTCGTCGGTGTCGGTGTCGCGGCCCCAGGTCATCGTGCCCATCGCGAGGCGCGAGACCACCAGGCCGCTGCGTCCCAGGTGCCGCTGCTTCACGGGGCAGAAGGTAGCCGGGGCGGCGGCGCGTATGTTCCGGCCATGGAGCTGGGACTGAACCTCGGGTACTGGGGCGGCGCGAACGACGCCGACAACCTCGCGCTGGCGAAGGAGGCCGACCGGCTCGGCTTCGCCGTGGCCTGGGTCGCCGAGGCGTACGGGTCGGACGCCCCGACCGTGCTGGCGTTCGTTGCCGCGCAGACCGAGCGGATCGGCATCGGCTCGGCCATCTTCCAGATCCCCGGCCGCACGCCGGCCAACTGCGCGATGACCGCGGCGACCCTCGACACGCTGTCCGGCGGCCGGTTCCGGCTCGGCCTCGGGGTCAGCGGCCCGCAGGTGAGCGAGGGCTGGCACGGCGTGCGGTTCGACAAGCCGCTGGCCCGCACCCGGGAGTACAGCGACGTCGTCAAGCTGGCGCTGTCGCGGCAGAAGGTGCGCTACGCCGGCGAGCACTACGTCCTGCCGCTGCCCGACGGCCCCGGCAAGGCCCTGCAGCTGACGGTGCACCCGGTCCGCGAGCACATCCCGATGTACCTCGCAGCGGTCGGCCCGAAGAACCTCGAGCTGGCCGGCGAGCTGTTCGACGGCTGGCTGGCGATCTTCTACTCGCCGGACTTCGCGACCGACCAGCTCGCCTCGATCGCCGCTGGCCGGGCGAAGGTCGGCAAGACCCTCGACGGCTTCGACATCGTCCCGACGATGCCGATCGTCGTCGGCGACGACCCGCAGGCCTGCGCCGATCCGATCCGCGGGCATGCCGCGCTGTACGTCGGCGGCATGGGCAGCCGGGAGAAGAACTTCTACAACCAGCTGGCCTGCCGGATGGGCTTCGAGGAGGCCGCGAAGCAGGTCCAGGACCTCTACCTCTCCCGCGACTACGACGGGGCCGCGCAGGCCGTGCCGTTCGAGTTCCTCGACGCCACCGCGCTGCTCGGGCCCAAGGAGCGGATCGCCGACAAGATGGTGCGCCTGGCCGACAGCGGCGTCACCACGCTCACGGTGGCGCCGTCCGTCGGCCCGGTCGAGGAGCGCCTCGCGGCGCTGCGCACCGCGGTCGAGGCGCTCGAGCTGTCGGGCGTCGGCGGCTCGGCCCCTGCGACGCCGGCCTCCGCAGCGCCGGCCGGTTAGGCCCTCCCGGGCCCTGCTGCTCGGGGCCGTGCAAGGCGTCACCGAGGTCGTCCCGGTCTCCAGCTCCGCGCACCTGACGGCGCTGCCCTGGCTGCTCGGCTGGCCTGCGGTGCCGGACCGGACGACGTTCGCGTCTGGGCTGCACGCCGGCTCCTGCCTCGGGATCGCCGTCGCGCTCTCCCGTGCCGAGCGGCCGGCCGCGCCCCCGGGGCCGGGGTCGACCACGGCGCCGGGCACCTCTCCCAGGACGTACGCGCTGGCCGCCGCGACCTGCCTGCCTGCCGCGGCTGCCGGCCTGCTCGCCGCCGACGCCGTCGAGGCGCGCCTGGGCCGACCTGACCAGCTCGCCTGGCTGCTCGCCGGCGCCGGCGCCGCGCTGGCACTCGCCGACCGCCGCCCCCAGGACCGGTCGGTCGGCCCGCGGGAGGCGGCGCTGGCGGCGCTCGCGCAGGTCGCCGCGCTCGCCCCGGGCGTCTCCCGCTCCGGTGCCGCGCTGACCGCGCTGCGCGCCGGCCGGGTCGGGCGGACCGAGGCCGAGCGCTTCTCGCTGCTCATGTCGCTGCCGGTGACGGCGGGGGCGGCGGCGCTGACCCTCGCCCGGTCGGACCCGGCGCAGCGCGCCGCCCTGGCCGCACCACTGGCCGTCGGCGTCCCGGCGGCTGCCGTCTCGGCGTTCGCCGTCGTACGCCTGCGGGCTCGGCGCGGCGCTCATCCTGTCTTCACGTTCGCCCTCTACCGTCTGGCACTCGCCGCGGTGGTCTTGGGCACCTCGCGCAGGAGGAGGGACCGACCGTGAGCCTCGGGATCGTCGACGCCGTCGTGCTGGGCGTGGTGGAGGGGCTCACCGAGTTCCTGCCCGTCAGCAGCACCGGGCACCTCACGATCGTCGAGGGCCTGCTCGGGCTGGAGGTGGACGACCCGGCCGTCACCGCCTTCACTGCCGTCATCCAGATGGGCGCGATCGTCGCGGTGCTCGGGTACTTCGCCGCAGACATCCTCCGGCTGGTGCGCGACTTCGTCGGCGGCCTGCTCAGCGCGCCGAAGCGACAGGAGCCGGGCTTCCGGCTCGCCCTGGGCGTGATCCTGGGGTCGGTCCCCATCGGCGTGATCGGGCTCGGCCTGCGCGACGTGATCAAGAGTGGCGCCCTGCGCTCGCTGGTCACCGTCGCCGTCGCGCTCATCGTCTGGAGCGGCGTCATGGTGCTCGCCGAGGCGAGGGCGACCCAGAAGCGGCACGAGCAGGAGGTCACCGTGAAGGACACGGTGCTCATCGGCCTGGCCCAGTGCATCGCGCTGGTCCCCGGCGTCTCCCGCTCCGGCGCGACGATCTCCGCCGGCCTGCTGCTCGGCCTGGACCGGGTCGCCGCCACCCGGCTGTCGTTCTTCCTGTCGGTACCGGCGCTCACCGCCGCCGGGCTGCTCGAGCTCAAGGACGCGCTCGGGGTCGGCGTCGGCGCGGGGCCCGTCGCCGTCGGGACCGTGGTGTCCTTCGTCGTCGCGCTGGCCTCGATCGCGTTCCTGCTGCGCTTCGTGGCGCACCACCCGATCAGCGCCTTCGTGCCCTACCGGGTGGCGCTCGGCGTCGTCGTCCTCGTCGTGCTCGGGGTCCAGGCCGCGACCTGACCCGGACGGCCCGGCCGGCCGGGACCGTAGGGTCGCCGGCGTGACCACCGTCGTCCTCGTCCGCCACGGCCTGACCCACCTGACCGGACCCGTGCTCGCCGGCTGGACGCCAGACCTGCACCTCGACGAGCGCGGTACGGCGCAGGCGCAGGCCGTCGCGGAGCGGTTGCGCCCCGTCCCCTTCGACGCGCTCGTCAGCAGCCCGCTCGACCGGTGCCTCGACACGGCCGGCCACATCGCCGCCGGACGGACGGTGCCGGTGCAGGCCGACGAGCGGCTGGGGGAGTGCCGTTACGGCGACTGGACCGGCCGTCCGCTCAAGGAGCTGGCCAAGGACCCGCTGTGGAAGGTGGTGCAGAACCACCCGTCGGCGGTCGTGTTCCCCGGCCCGGAGGGGGAGCCGCTCCGGGAGACGCAGAACCGCGCCGTCGCCGCCGTCCGCGACTGGAACGACCGGCTCGGGCCGACGGCCACCTGGCTCGCCTGCTCGCACGGCGACGTCATCAAGGCCGTGGTCGCCGACGCGATGGGCATGCACCTCGACCAGTTCCAGCGCATCGCCATCGACCCGTGCTCGGTCACCGTCATCCGCTACACCGAGCTGCGGGTGTTCGTCGTGAGGGTCAACGACACCGGGGGCGGCGTGGCGGACCTGCTGCCGCCGAAGAAGGGCCGCCGCCGCAAGGCCTCCTCCGACGCGGTCGTCGGCGGCGGTGCCGGCGCGGCGACGTAGGGTCGAGACGTGCCCAGGACGATCTTCGACTTCGATCCGCCCGACCGCTTCGTCGCCGGCACGGTCGGCCAGCCCGGTGACCGTACGTTCTACCTGCAGGCCACCGGCACCGGCCGGACGGTCTCGGTAGCCCTGGAGAAGGTGCAGGTGCAGGTGCTCGCCGAGCGGCTCGCGGAGCTGCTGGAGACCGCCCGCCGCACCGGTGCGACCTTGCCCGCGACCGCCGGCACCGAGCTCGAGGACACCGCCCCGCTCGACGCCCCCGTCGAGGAGGAGTTCCGGGTCGGGACGATGGGCCTGGCCTGGGACGGCGAGCAGGACCGGGTCGTGATCGAGGCGCTGGCGCAGACCGAGGCCGTCGAGGGCCAGGAGGTCGAGCCGCTCAGCGACGACGCCGAGGGCCCGGACGCGCTGCGCGTGCACCTGTCCGCGAGCGCCGCCCGCGGCTTCGTCCAGCGGGCGCAGCGGGTCGTTGCCGCCGGTCGCCCGCCGTGCCCACTGTGCGGCCTGCCGCTGGACGCCGAAGGCCATGTCTGCCCGCGCCAGAACGGGCACCGCCGCTGAGCGGCGCCAGGCGCCCGCGCCGGGAACACGCCCTGCCACCGCGACCTGGGCGGGCCAGGCCACCGCGCCGAGCCCTGCCACCCGGCTGGGCGACCGGGGCTGCGCAGCCCGCGCACGTGCCGGACACTGGTTCGGTGCCCGCGACGCTGGACCTCCAGGACGCCCTCCGCCTGCTGCGGGCGGGCGAGCTGTCGGTCGAGGGCAGGCTGCTCGACGCCTCCAACGCCACGCTCTACTGCGCGGCCGCGCTCGACGGAGTCACCGCGGCCTGCGTCTACAAGCCGGTGCGCGGTGAGCGGCCGCTCTGGGACTTCCCCGACGGCACGCTCGCCGGGCGCGAGGTCTCGGCCTACCTGGTGAGCGAGGCGACGGGTTGGGACGTCGTGCCCCCGACAGTCATGCGCGACGGGCCGTACGGTCCCGGCATGTGCCAGCTGTGGGTCGACGTCGACGACACCGTGGACCTGTCCGACCTCGCCCGCAGCGACCATCCCGACCTGCGCCGGATGGCGGTCCTCGACGCCGTCGTCAACAACGGCGACCGCAAGGGTGGGCACCTGCTGCCGCGCCGAGACGGCCGGGTGCAGGGCGTCGACCACGGCGTCTGCTTCTCCCCGGAGGACAAGCTGCGCACGCTGCTGTGGCAGTGGCGCGGCGACCTGCTCACCGACGAGGCCGTCGAGGTGCTCTCCCGGCTGCGGGCCGAGCTGGAGGGCCGGCTGGGCGACGCCCTGCGTGCGCTGCTGACCCGCCGGGAGGTCGCGCGCACCGTGGAGCGCGTCGACGCGCTGCTGACCAGCCGCCGGCACCCGCAGCCGTCACCGGACTGGCCGGCCATCCCCTGGCCGCCGTTCTGAGCGGCGGCCGGCTCCCTCGCTAGGCTCGGCGCATGCAGTCCTGGCAAGCCACCCCGGTCCCCACGCTGCCGGGGGAGCCGGGTCCGCTGCGGCTGCGGGACAGCGCCCGCGGGCTCGTGGGGGTCGCTCCGGAGGACACCGCGCGGCTGTACGTCTGCGGCATCACGCCCTACGACGCCACGCACCTGGGGCACCTGGCCACCTACCTCGCCTTCGACACGCTCGTGCGGGTGTGGCGGGACGCCGGACTGCAGGTCGACTACGTGCAGAACGTCACCGACATCGACGATCCGCTGCTGGAGCGGGCGGCCCGCGACGGCGAGGACTGGACCGTCGTCGCCGAGCGCGAGACGGCGCTGTTCCGCGAGGACATGACTGCGCTGCGGGTGCTGCCGCCCACCCACTACGTCGGCGCGGTCGAGGCGATGGACGAGATCTCGGCCACCGTGCAGCGCCTGCTCGACGCCGGAGCGGCCTACCGGGTCGAGGACGACGTGTACTTCCCGGTGTCGACGGCGCCGCACTTCGGGTCGGTCTCGGGTTGCGGGCCTCAGGAGATGCTGAAGCTCGCGGCCGAACGCGGCGGCGACCCCGACCGGCCCGGCAAGAAGGACCCGCTGGACCCGCTGCTGTGGCGGGCGGAACGCCCCGGCGAGCCGGCGTGGGACTCCCCGCTCGGCCGCGGGCGGCCCGGCTGGCACGTCGAGTGCACCGCCATCGCGCTCAACCGGCTGGGAAGCCGGCTGGACGTGCAGGGCGGCGGCTCGGACCTGGTGTTCCCGCACCACGAGATGTCCGCGGCACACGCCGAGGTCCTGACCGGCGAGTGGCCGTACGCCACCGCGTCCGTGCACGCCGGGATGATCGGGCTGGACGGCGAGAAGATGAGCAAGTCGCGGGGCAACCTCGTCTTCGTGTCGGGGTTGCGCCGGGCCGGCACCGACCCGGGGGCCCTGCGACTCGCGCTGCTCGCCCAGCACTACCGCACGGACCGGGAGTGGACCGACGCGCTGCTGCGTCAGGGCGAGGGCCGGTTGGGCCGCTGGCAGGACGCTGTCGGCCGGGCGACCGGGCCCTCCGGGACGGACCTGCTCACCCAGGTCCGGGGAGCGCTGGCCGACGACCTCGACACCCCCGGCGCCCTGCTGGCCGTCGACGGGTGGTCAACCGCCGCCGGCGCCGACCCCGCCGCGCCCGCGCTGGTCCGGGACGTGGTCGACGCGCTGCTCGGCGTCGACCTGCGATGAGGCGGTCGGTGCCGCTCGCCGCGGGCCTGGTCGCGCTCGTCCTGCTCGTCGACGTGGCCCTCGCGCTCCGGTCCTGGGCCCTGCTCCCGCAGGGGCTGCTCGACGAGACCGGCCACCTGGCGACAGCCGGCCTCGGGCTGCTCGCCGCCGAGCGCCTCGGGCTGCGGCTGCGCTTGCGGGTCGTGCTGGCGGTGCTCGCCGGCGCCGTCCTCATCGACGTGGACCACGTGCCGCTCTACGCCGGGGTGCCCGGAGTCGCGGCCGCCGGCGGCCGGCCGTTCACGCACTCGCTGCTGACCGTCGCCGTCCTCCTGGGTGCCGCCGCGGCGCTGCGCGTCCGACGCCCGCTGCTGCTCGCCGTCGCCGCAGGGGTGCTGCTGCACTTCCTCCGCGACGTCGCGACCGCCCCCGGGCTGGCGCTGCTGTGGCCTGCGAGTGTCGTCGTCCGGGCTCCTTACCCGGCGTACGTGGTCGCGCTGCTCGGGCTGGCGGCCGCCGCCTCGCTCCCGGCCGCTCAGCTGTCGGGTTCGTCGCCCCCGCGCCGCAGGTAGCGCTCGAACTCCTTGGCGATCGCCTCGCCGGAGGCCTCCGGAAGATCGGTCGCCGGCTCCCGCTCCTCCAGCGCCGCGATGTACTCGGCGATGTCGCTGTCCTCGGCGGCGAGCTCGTCGACCGAGCGCTCCCACTGCCGGGCCTGCTCGGGCAGGTCGCCCAGCGGGACGGCCATGTCGAGCAGGTCCTCGATGCGGCGCAGCAGCGCCACGGTGGCCTTCGGGCAGGGCGGCGACGAGACGTAGTGCGGCACCGCCGCCCAGAACGACAGCGCGGAGATGCCGGCGGCGGAGCAGGCGTCCTGGAACACCCCGACGATCCCGGTCGGGCCCTCGTAGCGGCTGCGCTCGAGCCCGAGCGCCTCGGCCGCGCGGGGGTCCGACGACGTGCCGTTGACCGGCACCGGGCGGGTGTGCGGGCTGTCCGCGAGCAGCGCCCCGAGGGTGACCACGCTGCGCACCCCGAGCTCGGCGGTCACGGCCAGCAGCTCCTCGCAGAAGCCCCGCCAGCGCATGTTGGGCTCCAGGCCACGCACGAGCACCACGTCGCGGGTCGCCCCGGGCGGCCGGCACACCGAGAACCGGGTCGTCGGCCACGTGATCCGCCGGGTGGTGCCGTCCACGAGCGAGACGGTCGGCCGGTTGACCTGGAAGTCGTAGTAGTCGTCGGGGTCGACCTCGACGACGGCGCGGGCCTGCCAGACGTCCTCGAGGTGCTCCACGGCGCCGGTGGCGGCGTCGCCGGCGTCGTTCCAGCCCTCGAACGCCGCCACGAGCACCGGGTCGCGCAGCACTGCGAGGCCCTGCGGCCGCCGCGGCAGGTTACTCATGCCGCCACCTCCTCGACGGCGGCGCGGACGAGGCCGGCGACCAGCGCGGGCCACTGCAGCGGCACGTCGTGCACGGCGCCGGCCCAGCGCATCAGCCGCGGCCGGGCGAGCACGGCGGCGGCCTGCTCGAGCGCGGCTGCCTTGCGCCGGCCCCACGGGTCGTCACCCACCGCCTCCGCCGACACCAGCCAGGCCGGGCAGGAGATCTGCGGCAGCAGTGCCGCCGGGTCGACGTCGAGCAGGTCGTCGACGATCGCCATGTGCCGGTCGAAGGGCAGCCGAGCCCGGGCGAGGCCGTCCGGACCCTCCTCGAAGATCGGCAGGACTGCCGCCGCCACCTCGGGCGACCACCAGGGCGCGAGCGGGCCCTCGGACAGCCGCGCCCGCAGCTGTGCCACGGGCAGCGCCGTGCGCGGTGGCTCGAGCCGCGCCCGGACCTCCGCCCGGTCCAGGCCGGACGCGAGGGGGGAACCGAGCCCGCCGTCGACCGCGACCACCGCGAGCACCCGCTCGGGCCACTGGGCGGCGAGCCGCAGGGCCGTCGAGGCGCCCCAGGAGTGCCCGACGACGACCGCACGTGACAGCCCGAGGGCGTCGAGCGCGGTGAGGGCGTCCCGGGCGACGGTGACACCGTCGTACGGCCCCTCCGGGCGGTCGCTGTCGCCGTGCCCCCGCTGGTCGAGCGCGAGCAGCGGCAGCCCGGCCAGCTCAGGCGCGACGAGGTCCCAGAAGCGCCGGGTGGAGGCGAGACCGTGCAGCAGCAGGACGGGTACGCCGGTGCCGGGCCAGCGGGTGCCCCGCAACCGCACGCCGACACCGGGCAGGTCAAGGTCGATGCCGCCGGCGACCGGCGGGTGCTGTCCGAGCGGCGTGCTCACGCCTGCTGCTTCGCCCCGCGCCGGAAGACGTCGGGCCCGACCAGCCAGGTGGCGTACGACGAGCTGCTCACGGGACGGGCTCCCTGCTGCGGTGGACGGTCCGGGCACCGTACCGCCGTGGGCACCGAGTGCGTGGCAGCCAGCCTGAGCAGGCTGTCGCCCGGGTAAGGTCTGCGCGTGGGCATCGACGATCTGGCTCCCGACGAGGTCCTCGCCCTGCGCTTCGACGAGGCGACGGTGGCGGACGAGTTGGCGGCCTGGTGCGGAGGCAGCGTCGAGCGCGCGGTCACCGAGGCCGGCGAGGTGGTCGCCACGGTCTGGGTGCCGACGGCGAAGGGACCGCGCCCGGCGCTGCTCGGCGACTGGGTCGTCCGACGGGCCGAGGACGACCACACGGTCATGGACGGCGACGCCTTCAACGCCAGCCACGCCCCTGCCTGAGTAGCCCACCACGAGAAGGCGCTCGTCCTGGCTAGGCTGGGGTGGTGTCGACTCCTACCCTGCTGGACGTCCTCCGCGAGCGTGTCGTCGTCGCCGACGGCGCCATGGGGACGATGCTGCAGGCCTACGACCTGTCGGTCGAGGACGACTTCCAGGGCCATGAGGGCTGCAACGAGGTCCTCAACACCACCCGCCCCGACGTCGTGCGGGCGGTCCACGAGGCCTACCTCGCCGTCGGCTGCGACGCCGTCGAGACCAACACCTTCGGGTCGAACCTGTCGGCCCTGACGGAGTACGGCATCGCCGACCGCATCCACGAGACCGCGCTGGCCGGTGCCCGGATCGCCCGGCAGGCAGCCGACGCGTGGTCGACACCGGACCGGCCGCGCTGGGTGATCGGCTCGGTCGGGCCGGGGACGAAGCTCCCGACGCTGGGTCACGCGCCGTACGCGCTGCTGCGCGACGCTTACCGCGAGCAGTGCGCGGCGATGCTCGAGGGCGGCGTCGACGCGGTCCTCGTCGAGACCGCGCAGGACCTGCTGCAGGTCAAGGCCGCGGTCGTCGGCGCCAAGCGGGCGATGGCCGCCGCCGGCCGTACGGTGCCGGTGATCGCCCAGGTCACCGTCGAGCTGACCGGCACGATGCTGCTGGGCTCGGAGATCGGGGCGGCGCTCACCGCCCTGGAGCCGCTGGGCATCGACCTGATCGGCATGAACTGCGCGACCGGTCCCGCCGAGATGGGGGAGCACCTGCGCTACCTGAGCCAGCACGCACGGGTGCCGCTGTCGGTGATGCCCAACGCGGGCCTGCCGGTGCTCGGCCGGTCCGGCGCGGAGTACCCGCTGCAGCCGGCCGAGCTGGCGGCGGCGCTGTCGCGCTTCGTCGACGACTACGGCGTCGGCCTCGTCGGCGGCTGCTGCGGCACCACGCCCGAGCACCTGCGCCAGGTCGTCGACGCCGTCCGCGGCCGCCCGGTGCCGCCGCGCACGCCGGTCGTCGAGCCGGCCGCCGCGTCGCTGTACTCCGCGGTGCCGTTCGCCCAGGACGCGGGTGTGCTCATGGTCGGGGAGCGCACCAACACCAACGGCAGCAAGGCCTTCCGGGAGGCGCTGCTCGCGGCCGACTGGGAGAAGGTCGTCGACATCGGCCGCGAGGCCGTCCGCGAGGGCGCCCACATGATCGACCTGTGCGTGGACTACGTCGGTCGGGACGGCGCCGTCGACATGCGCGACGCGGCCTCCCGGCTCGCCACCGCATCCACGCTGCCGGTGATGCTGGACTCCACCGAGCCGCCGGTCATCGAGGCCGGCCTGGAGTGCCTCGGCGGCCGCGCTGTGATCAACAGCGTCAACTTCGAGGACGGTGAGGGACCGGACAGCCGCTTCGCCCGGGTCATGCCGATCGTCTCCGAGCACGGGGCGGCGGTCGTCGCGCTGTGCATCGACGAGCAGGGCCAGGCGCGTACGGCAGCGTGGAAGGTGCAGGTCGCCGAGCGGCTCATCGACACCCTCACCGGGCAGTGGGGCCTGGCCGAGGGCGACATCCTCATCGACTGCCTCACCTTCACCCTCGGTACCGGGCAGGAGGAGTCGCGCCGCGACGGTATCGAGACGATCGAAGCGATCCGGCTGCTCAAGCAACGGCGGCCGCTGGTCGGCACCACGCTCGGGCTGTCCAACATCTCCTTCGGGCTGCGGCCGGCGGCCCGGGTCGTGCTCAACTCGGTCTTCCTGCACGAGTGCCAGAAGGCCGGCCTGTCCAGCGCGATCGTGCACGCCAGCAAGATCCTGCCGATGAACCGGATCCCGGACGAGCAGCGCGAGGTCGCGCTGGACCTCATCCACGACCGGCGCCGGGACGGCTACGACCCGCTCACCGCATTCCTGGACCTGTTCGAGGGCGTGGAGGCGCACTCCTCCGGGCTGTCGCGCGCCGAGGCCCTGCTGCAGCTGCCGCTCGACGAGCGGCTGGAGCGGCGGATCGTGGACGGCGAGAAGAACGGCCTGGAGGCCGACCTCGACGAGGCGATGGCACACGGCCGCCGGCCACTGGACATCGTCAACGAGACGCTGCTGTCGGGGATGAAGACGGTCGGCGAGCTGTTCGGCTCCGGGGAGATGCAGCTGCCGTTCGTCCTGCAGAGCGCCGAGGTGATGAAGACCGCCGTCGCGCATCTCGAGCCGCACATGGACAAGGCCGAGGGCCAGGAGGGCAAGGGCAGGATTGTCCTGGCCACCGTCAAGGGCGACGTCCACGACATCGGCAAGAACCTCGTCGACATCATCCTGTCCAACAACGGATACGACGTCGTCAACCTCGGCATCAAGCAGCCGGTCACGGCGATCCTCGACGCCGCACAGGAGCACGACGCCGACGTCGTCGGCATGAGCGGGCTGCTCGTCAAGAGCACCGTCGTCATGAAGGAGAACCTGCTGGAGATGAACGCCCGCGGGGTCGCCGCCCGCTTCCCGGTGATTCTCGGCGGCGCGGCGCTCACCCGGGCCTACGTCGAGCAGGACCTCGCCGCGGTCTACGACGGCGACGTCCGCTACGCGCGCGACGCCTTCGAGGGTCTACGGCTCATGGACGAGGTGATGGCCCACAAGCGCGGGCTGGTCAGCCCACAGGAGGCGGCGGCCACCCGGCAGGGCGAGCAGGAGCGGACCGCCCGGCACGCGCGTTCCCGGGCGATCGCCGCGGCCCGGCAGCGCGAGCCGGAGCCCGAGCCCGGCGGCCGCTCCGACGTGGCGACCGACAACCGGGTGCCCGGGCCGCCGTTCTGGGGCAGCCGGATCACCAAGGGCCTCGCCCTGGCCGACTACGCGTCCTGGCTCGACGAGCGGGCGCTGTTCCTCGGCCAGTGGGGGTTGCGCGGCTCCCGGGGCGGCGACGGCCCGTCCTACGACGAGCTCGTCGAGACCGAGGGACGGCCGCGGCTGCGCGAGCTGCTCTCCCGGGTGCAGTCGGAGGGGATCGTGCAGGCCGCGGTCGTGCACGGCTACTACCCGGCGGTGAGCAAGGACGACGACCTCATCGTGCTCGACCCCGGGTCGGGCTCGGAGCGCTGCCGGTTCACCTTCCCGCGGCAGCGCCGGGACCGGCGGCTGTGCCTGGCCGACTTCTTCCGGTCGCAGGACTCGGGCGAGACCGACGTGGTGGCTTTCCAGGTGGTCACCATGGGGTCGCACGTCTCGGAGGTCGCGAACGAGCTGTTCGCCCGCAACGCCTACCGCGAGTACATGGAGCTGCACGGCCTGTCGGTCCAGCTCACCGAGGCGCTGGCCGAACGGTGGCACGCGCGGGTGCGCGCCGAGCTGGGCTTCGCCGCCGAGGACTCCCCGGACCTACACCTGGTGCTGAGCAAGCAGGCCTACCGGGGCAGCCGCTACTCCTTCGGCTACCCGGCCTGCCCCAACATCGAGGACCAGGCGCAGCTCGAGGAGCTGCTCGACTGGCGGCGGATCGGCGTCGAGCTGTCGGAGGAGCACCAGCTCACTCCCGAGCAGTCCACCTCCGCGATCGTCGTGCACCACCCGGAGGCGAAGTACTTCGCCGCTCGCTGAGTCCCTGCTCGACGGGCGAGCGGCCGGGGGGCGTGCGGGGCACGCAGCAACCGGGCGAGTGTGGTGCGTATGCTCCCCGGCGTACGCGTAGAGCGCCTGACGCGAACACCAACAGTGACTACGTTGTGCCGGTGACTCTGTGGCAGCAGCGGATTGGGCAGGAGGCGACGGCTTCCCGTGACACTGCTTCTACAGGGAGCGACAGTCCGAGCCGATCGAGGACCATGACCCGCCCCTCCCGCGTCCGGCAACTGCTGCGGTCTCCGGCCGCGCTCGACACGAGCGGCGGTGCGCTGGCGCTGCTGGAGGGCCTGACCGAGCCGCCGGTTGCCCGGGCCGTCGACGACCAGCAGTTCGAGGCGCGCACCAGCACCCGATGGCAGCGCAAGCTGGTGCGGATGCTGGTGGGCCTGGACCTGGTCGCCGCGACGATCGCGGCGGTCGTCGCCCTGCTCGTCCGGTTCGACCTCGACGCCCCAGGCCTCTATCTCGCGGTGACCGTGCTGTTCCCGCCGGTGTGGCTGCTCACCTGCGCCGCCACCCGGTCGTACGAGCTGCGGTTCCTCGGCACCGGCAGCGAGGAGTTCCGGCGGGTCTTCGACGCCGGGGTGCGGCTGCTCGCCGCGGTCGCCCTGGTGTCGCTGGCGTTCCGGATCGACCTGGCCCGGATGTACATTCTCATCGTCTTCCCGCTCACGGTCGGGCTGGCCCTGACGCTGCGCTACGCCGCTCGGCAGGCGCTGCACCGCCTGCGCTCACAGGGCCGCTGCCTGCACCGCGTCGTCATCGTCGGCCGCGAGCGCTCGTGCGCCGAGCTGGTGCGGCAGCTGCATCGCGAGCCCTACGCCGGCTTCTCGGTCGTCGGCGCGTGTGTCGACCGCCCGCAGGGCGACACGGTGGAGGGCGTCCCGATCGTCGGCACCTCGTCCTGTGTCATCGAGACGCTCAAGAGCACCAACGCCGACACGGTCGTCGTGGGTGCCTGGTCGGACTTCAGGCAGGCCGACCTCCGCCGCCTGTCGTGGGAGCTCGAAGGCTCCGGGGTCGCCCTCGTGGTGGCCCCGTCGCTCACCGACATCGCCGGCCCGCGCATCCACATCCGGCCGGTCGCCGGCCTGCCGCTGCTGCACGTCGAGCAGCCGGAGTTCAACGGTGGGCGCCGGCTGCTCAAACTCAGCACTGATCGCCTCGCGGCGGTTCTCGTGCTCCTGCTGGCGAGCCCGGTGCTGGTCGGCCTGGCCCTGAGCGTCGCGCTCTCCAGCCGCGGTGGCCCGTTGTTCCGGCAGACGCGCGTGGGGGTTGACGGCCGGACGTTCACGATGTTCAAGTTCCGCAGCATGTACGCCGACGCCGAGCAGCGCCTGGCCGGCCTGCAGTTCCTGAACCAGAACGCCGACGGTCTGCTGTTCAAGATCCGTGACGATCCGCGGGTCACCCCGGTCGGCAAGTTCCTGCGCCGCTTCTCCCTGGACGAGCTCCCCCAGCTGCTCAACGTGGTGCGCGGCGACATGTCGCTCGTCGGGCCCCGCCCGCCGCTTCCCCGTGAGGTCGAGCAGTACGGCGCCGACGTCCGCCGCCGCCTGCTCGTCCGCCCCGGCCTCACCGGGCTGTGGCAGATCAGCGGCCGCTCGGACCTGTCGTGGGACGAGTCCGTCCGGCTCGACCTGCACTACGTCGAGAACTGGAGCCTGGCCCTCGACCTGATGATCGTGTGGAAGACGGTCTTCGCCGTCCTGCGCCGGCGTGGGGCCTACTGAGCGGGCCGAGCTGCTGCGGGCCGAACTGCGGCCCAGTTGCTCCGGGCCGGCTGACACACTGGTGCGTGCCTGCTGCTGACACCCTGTCCGCCGTCCTGTTCGACATGGACGGCCTGCTCGTCGACACCGAGCCAACGTGGACCGTCGCGGAGGTCGAGCTCGCCGCCCGGCTGGGCGGCACCTGGACGCCGCAGATCAAGGCCAGCGTCGTCGGCACACGCGTGGAGACCGCCGTGCCGATCATCCTCACCGCGTTCGGGCTGGAGCCCACGGCGCCGTTGGTGGAGCGCACGACCCGCGAGCTGCTGGCCCGGATGGTGGAGCTGTTCGGCGGCGAGCTCAAACCGCTGCCCGGGGCACTCGAGCTGCTCGGCGCGCTGCGGGAGGCGGGCGTGCCCGTGGCGCTGGTTTCCTCGTCCTACCGGGTGCTCGTCGACGCGGTCGTCGCCCGGCTCGGCCTCACCTTCGACTTCCTGCTCGCCGGCGACGAGGTCAGCCGCGCCAAGCCGCACCCCGAGCCGTACCTGGCGGCCTGCGCGCAGCTGGGAGCCGCCCCCGGCGCCGCGGTCGTGCTGGAGGACAGCCCCGCCGGCATCCGGAGCGGGGAGGCGGCGGGCTGCGCCGTCGTCGCGGTGCCGAGCGTGCCGGGGGTGCACCCGGAGCCCGGTCCCCGCCGGCTCGTCCTCGACAGCCTGACCGACCTCGACCTCGCCCGCCTCCGGGATCTGGTGGCGGGGTGACGCGCGGGGTCTAGTCGAACAGGTCGGGGTTGTCCCGGCTGACCCGGTCCCAGATCGGCTGGAACTGGAACCAGCCGGCGAGTTCGAAGCCGACCTGGCCGCGGGTCTGCGTGGCCTCCTCGTGACCGATCAGGCGAGGGGTGCCCGCGGCGTAGGCCATGAGCTGGCTCTGCGCCGTGCGCTCCAGGGTGAGGAACCACCAGGCGGCGCTGTCGACGCTCTCCCCGACCGTGAGCATGCCGTGGTTGGCCAGGATCACGGCCTTGTGGTCACCCAGCGCCTGCCCGATGCGCTTGCCCTCCTCGGGGTCGAGGACCACACCGGTGTAGGTGTCATACTTGCCGATGTCCTGGTAGAAGGCGCAGGAGTCCTGGGTCAGCGGCTCGACGGTCATCTCCATCGCCGACAGGGTCTTGCCGTAGGTCCCGTGGGCGTGCGCGGCCGCCAGGATGTCGGGTCGCGCCGCGTGCACGGCGCAGTGGATCGCGACGGCCGCGCCGTTGACGGCGCGGTCGCCCTCAATGACCTCGCCGGCCTCGTCCACCCGGAGAAGATCGCTGCTGCGAATCATCGAGAAGTGCATGCCGAACGGGTTGACCCAGAAGGTGTCGGGCTCCGCGGGGTCCCGCACCGTGATGTGACCGGCGACGCCCTCGTCGAGACCGGCCCGGCTGAACATCCGGAAGGCCCCCGCCAGCTTCGCCTTGCGATGGGCTCGCTCCTCCTCCACGGTGTCGAACGTGGGGGGGAGCGGCAGCTTGAGCTGCCTGCCGGCGGGAGCCTCGTCCACGGCCGCGGTCACCAGCTCGTCGGCATGCTCCGCGGCCACATCCTGGGCAACGCGGGCCTCGGTCGTCGTCACAGGTGCCTCCTGGTCGTCGGGCGGTGCTCCAGTGTGCACCCCGGTCACGCGATCGCTTGACCGCAGCCGGGCTGGGCGCGCTCGTCGGGGACGGGGCGCGAGGAGGCGTCGGGACCCGGGACGACCTCGGGGAACGGCGGCGGGGTGCCGCCGAAGGACGGGCACAGCGTTTGGTGGTCGCACCAGTCGCAGAGCCGGCTGGGGCTGGGCCGGAAGTCACGGGCCCGGGTGGCCCGCTCGATCGCCGACCAGAGCGCGAGCAGCTTGCGCTCGGTGGCGAGCAGGTCACTCTCGCCGGGGGAGTAGCGCAGCACCTCGCGGTCGCCGAGGTACATCAGCTGCAGCAGGGTCGGCACCACGCCGGTGGTGCGCCACAGCACCAGCGCGTAAAACTTCATCTGGAACAGCGCCCTGCCTTCGTACGCCTCGCGCGGCGCGCGGCCGGTCTTGTAGTCCACGACCCGCACGGCGCCGCCGGGCGCGATGTCGACCCGGTCGACGATCCCGCGCAGCCTCAGCCCGCCCGGCAGGACCACCTGCACGTGCTCCTCGCGGTGCGCAGGCTCGAGCCGGCGGGGGTCCTCCAGGCAGAAGTAGCCCGCCAGCAGCTCACGGGCCGAGGCCAGCCACGTGGCCAGCGAGCCCTCGTCGGGGAACATCCCCGCCGTCTCCGGCTCGGACTCCCGCAGGCGCTCCCACTCCGGGCCGAGCAGCCCGCCGGCCGCCTCGACGGTGCGCTCGGCCGCCGGCAGGTCGAACAGTCGCTCCAGGACGGCGTGCACGACGGTGCCCCGGGTGGCCGCCGGGGAGGGCGCCTGCGGCAGCCGGTCGATCGTGCGGAACCGGAACAGCAGCGGACAGGTCATGAAGTCGCCGGCCCGCGAGGGCGACAGGGAGCCGAGGACGGGGTGGTCGACGTCGACGGCGGTCATGGCAGGGAACGTACGTGGCGGCCACGACAGTTCCGCGCAGCGACACAGGCGCCGGGAACGCCGGCCCGGCCGGATCTCCGCCGCGACACCTCACAGCCTCCCCACACCACCGCCCGTAGGGTCGCATTGTGGCCGAGGCAGCACCTGCGGGGACGCGGGTCCTGCGCGTGGGCCGGGTGCTCGGCGTGCCCGTCGAGCTGGCGCCGTCGTGGTTCCTGCTCGCCGCGGTCGTCGTGGTGTCGTACGGGCCGGTGCTCGCCCGCAACGGTGCGCCGGCCCGTGGCTACGTGGCGGCGGCGGCCTTCGCGGTGCTGCTCCTGGTGAGCGTGCTGCTGCACGAGGTCGGGCACTGCGTGGCCGCCCGGCTGCTGCGGCTGCGGGTGCGGCGCATCCACGTGTCCTTCCTCGCCGGCCTCACCGAGGTCACCGACCCCCCGCAGACGCCGGGCCGGGCCTTCGCCGTGTCGATCGCCGGGCCGCTGGTGTCGGTGCTGCTCACCGGGGTCGGGCTGGCCGCCGTGCACGCCCTGCCCGCGGGCAGTGACGTCCGGGCCGTCGTCGGCCTGTTCGCGCTCAGCAACGGCGGCCTGGCCGTGTTCAACCTGCTGCCGGGCCTGCCGCTGGACGGCGGCGGCCTGCTCCGCGCCCTGGTCTGGAAGCTGACCGGCGACGCCTCGACGGCCACGCTCGTCGCCGCGCAGGCCGGTCGGGTGCTCGCCGTTGGGGTGCTGCCACTGTCCGTGCTTGTCGTCGCGCCGCTCGTCGGCGCCCGGCTGAGCACCGTCGGCGTCGTCGTGAGCGCCTTCGTCGCGGTGTTCCTCTATGCCGGTGCGACCAGCTCACTGCGGGTCGCCCGGATGGAGCGCCGCCTGCGCGGCCTGGTCGCGACGGCGCTGGCCCGCCCTGCGCTCGCCGTCCCCGCAACACTCCCGCTCGCCGAGGCGCTGCGGCGCGCCCACACCGCCGCTCTGCACGCGATGGTCGTGGTCGACGATCACGGGCGTCCGCAGGCGGTGGTGAGCGAGGCAGCGGTGACCGCCGTGCCGGAGCACCGGCGGCCCTGGGTCTGCGTCGGCGACCTCGCCCGGCCGCTCGAGGCGGGGCTGCTGCTCGACGCCGGGTTGTCCGGCGCGCAGCTGGTCGAGGCGGTGCGCCGCACGCCGGCGTCGGAGTACGTCGTCCGCGGACCCGAGCCGCGGGTGCTGGTCGCCGCCGACCTGGCGCGCGTCGCCGGCGGCACAGCCCAGGCCGTCGCCTAGGCTCGCCTGCTCGTGGCCACCCCCGCGATGACCCCGACCGGTGCGGAGCGACGGCGCGGCCCCCTGCGCGCCGGCGACCAGGTGCAGCTGACCGACCCGAAGGGCCGGATGCACACGATCACCCTCGAGGCGGGCAGGCAGTTCCACACCCACAAGGGGATCCTCGACCACGACACGTTGCTCGGCGGTCCCGAGGGTGTCGTCGTCCCCATCGGCACGACGGCCTACCTCGCGCTGCGGCCGCTGCTGTCGGACTACGTCCTGTCCATGCCCCGCGGCGCGCAGGTCGTCTACCCCAAGGACGCCGGCCAGGTGGTCCAGATGGCCGACGTCTTCCCCGGCGCGCACGTCGTGGAAGCCGGCGTCGGCAGCGGCGCGCTGTCCATGTCGCTGCTGCGGGCGGTCGGCGACAGCGGCCGGGTGTCGTCGTACGAGCGACGGGCGGACTTCGCGGAGATCGCGCGCCACAACGTCGAGCGGTTCTTCGGCGGCCCGCACCCCGCCTGGACGGTCACCGTCGGCGACCTGCAGGACGCCCTCGACGAAAGCCCCGACGACCGGGCCGTGGACCGGGTCGTCCTCGACATGCTCGCGCCGTGGGAGACGCTCGACGCGGTGGCTCGCGCGTTGCGCCCGGGCGGCCTGGTCTGCTGCTACGTCGCGACCACCACCCAGCTGTCCACGACGGTGGAGGCGCTGCGCGGGCAGGGCTCGTTCACCGAGCCGCAGTCGTGGGAGTCGCTCGTGCGCGGCTGGCGCGTCGAGGGTCTCGCGGTGCGGCCGGAGCACCGGATGGTCGGGCACACCGGGTTCCTGTGCATGAGCCGGCGGCTGGCCGAGGGCGTCGTACCGCCGGCGCGCCGGCGCCGGCCGAGCAAGGGCGCGCACGGCGAGCCGGGGACCGAGACGCCGCCGCCCGGCACGCGCCCCGCGCTGCCCTAGGGTCGGTACGGCGGGGCCGCCACCGGGGGGTGGGGCTGGCGGCCGGCAGGTGACGCGGGCGCGTTCGGGCCGACACGGGGCTTGCCGCATACATAGGATGCGTCGAGACCGGAGGTGAGGCACGTGGCAGGACGCGGGAACGCCGGTGAAGACAGCCGGGCTGGTGAGCTGGTCGCCCAGGTGAGCTTTCTCGAGGAGGAGGTCGCCGTCCTGCGGCGCAGGCTTGCCGACTCGCCGCGCCAGGTGCGGGCGCTCGAGCAGCGCCTCGCCGAGGTGCAGGCGAGCCTGTCCGGGACAGTCGGCCAGAACGACCGGCTGGTGGGCACCCTCCGCGAGGCCCGCGACCAGATCGTCGCGCTGAAGGAGGAGGTCGAGCGGCTCGCCCAGCCGCCGAGCGGCTACGGCACCTACCTGTCGACGCACGAGGACGGCACCGTCGACATCTTCACCGGCGGCCGCAAGCTGCGCGTCGCGGTCTCGCCCGAGATCGAGCTCGACGGGCTGCGCCGCGGCCAGGAGGTCATGCTCAACGAGGCGATGAACGTCGTGCGCGCCCTGGCCTTCGAGAAGCAGGGCGACGTCGTGATGCTCAAGGAGCTGCTCGCCCCGGTGGAGGGGGAGACCGCGCGGCGGGCTCTGGTGCTCAACCACACCGACGAGGAGCGGGTCGTCATGCTGGCCGACTCCCTCACCGGGGAGCCGATCAAGGCCGGCGACTCGCTGCTGCTGGAGAGCCGCAGCGGCTACGTCTACGAGCGCATCCCCAAGAGTGAGGTCGAGGAGCTCGTTCTGGAGGAGGTGCCCGACATCGACTACGCCGACATCGGCGGCCTGTCGGGCCAGATCGAGCAGATCCGGGACGCGGTGGAGCTGCCGTTCCTGCACAAGGACCTCTTCCGGGAGCACCAGCTGCGCCCCCCGAAGGGCGTCCTGCTCTACGGCCCGCCGGGATGCGGCAAGACCCTGATCGCCAAGGCCGTCGCCAACAGCCTGGCGAAGAAGGTCGCGGAGGTCACCGGCAAGCCGGAGGGGCGCTCGTTCTTCCTCAACATCAAGGGCCCCGAGCTGCTGAACAAGTACGTCGGCGAGACCGAGCGGCACATCCGGCTGATCTTCCAGCGGGCCCGCGAGAAGGCGTCCGAGGGCACGCCGGTCATCGTCTTCTTCGACGAGATGGACTCGATCTTCCGCACCCGCGGCTCGGGAGTCTCCTCCGACGTCGAGACCACGATCGTCCCGCAGCTGCTCAGCGAGATCGACGGGGTGGAGGGCCTGGAGAACGTCATCGTCATCGGCGCCTCCAACCGCGAGGACATGATCGACCCGGCGATCCTGCGCCCCGGGCGGCTCGATGTGAAGATCAAGATCGAGCGGCCGGACGCGGAGGCCGCCCGCGACATCTTCGGCAAGTACATCCGCACCGACCTGCCGCTGCACGACGACGACGTCGCCGACAACGGCGGGTCGCGCGAGGCCACCGTCGCCGCCATGATCCAGCGGACCGTGGAGCGCATCTACACCGAGGCCGAGGAGAACCGCTTCCTCGAGGTGACCTACGCCAACGGCGACAAGGAGGTCCTGTACTTCAAGGACTTCAACTCCGGCGCGATGATCGAGAACATCGTCGCACGCGCCAAGAAGATGGCCATCAAGGACTTCCTCGAGACCGGCGGCAAGGGGCTTCGGCTGTCGCACCTCATGACGGCCTGCATCGATGAGTTCAAGGAGAACGAGGACCTGCCCAACACCACCAACCCCGACGACTGGGCAAGGATCTCCGGCAAGAAGGGCGAGCGGATCGTCTACATCCGCACCCTCGTCACCAGCTACAAGGGGTCGGAGACGGGGCGCTCGATCGACACCGTCGCCAACACCGGGCAGTACCTGTAGTGACCGCCAGGCAGGTGCCCGAGCGGCCTCCTGCCAGGCGCGCGGCGGCGCACCTCGCCGTCCGGGGCGCCACCGTCGCACCCACGACCTAGGCTCAGAGCATGGGCGTGCGGCGGGTCATGGGCGTGGAGACCGAGTACGGCGTGTCCGTGCCCGGCCAGCCGGCCACCAACGCGATGGTCGCGTCCAGCCAGGTTGTCAACGGCTACGTCGGGGCGCAGCCGGTGCGCGACCGGCGTACCCGCTGGGACTTCGAGGAGGAGAACCCGCTGCGCGACGCACGCGGCTTCGACGTGGGCGCCGGCGGAAGCGACCACTACCCGGGCGAGCCGGAGGACGACCTCGGGCTGGCCAACGCGATCCTCACCAACGGCGCCCGGCTCTACGTCGACCACGCCCACCCGGAGTACTCCTCGCCGGAGGTCACCACCCCCCGCGACGCGGTGCTGTGGGACAAGGCGGGGGAGCGCGTCATGGCGGTGGCGGCCGAGCGCGCGCTGACCGTGCCCGGCACCGCGCCGATCCAGCTCTACAAGAACAACACCGACGGCAAGGGTGCGTCCTACGGCACGCACGAGAACTACCTCGTCGCCCGGCAGACCCCGTTCGCCGAGCTGGTCCGCCACCTCACGCCGTTCTTCGTGTCCCGCCAGGTCGTCACCGGAGCCGGCCGGGTGGGCCTCGGGCAGGACGGCCGCAGCGAGGGCTTCCAGCTCTCCCAGCGCGCCGACTTCTTCGAGGTCGAGGTCGGGCTCGAGACCACGCTCAAGCGGCCGATCATCAACACCCGGGACGAGCCGCACGCCGACCCGGAGAAGTACCGCCGCCTGCACGTGATCATCGGGGACGCCAACCTCGCGGAGGTCGCCACCTACCTCAAGGTCGGCACCACGTCGCTGGTGCTCTCGATGATCGAGCAGCGGTGGTTCGCCGACAGCGAGATCGACCTCGGCATCGACGGCCCGGTCTCGTCGCTGCGCCAGGTGTCGCACGATCCGTCCCTCGCGGCACAGCTCACGCTCCGCGACGGCCGCCGGATGACCGCCGTGCAACTGCAGCTGGAGTTCTACGAGCAGGCCCGCAAGTTCGTCGAGGACCGTTGGGGGTCCGACGCCGACGAGCAGACGCTGGACGTCCTCGCCCGCTGGGAGTCGGTGCTCGGCCGGCTCGAGACCGACCCGATGTCGCTCGCCGGCGAGCTCGACTGGGTCGCCAAACTCTCGCTGCTGCAGGGCTACCGCGACCGCGAGGGCCTGGGCTGGGACGCCGCCAAGCTGCACCTCGTCGACCTGCAGTACAGCGACGTCCGGCCCGACAAGGGGCTCTACAACCGGCTCGTCGCCCGCGGCCGCATGACCACCCTGGTGCCCGAGGCCGACGTGCTGCGCGCGGTCCTCGAGCCGCCGGAGGACACCCGAGCCTACTTCCGGGGACGCTGCCTCGCGAAGTACCCCACCGAGGTCGCCGCGGCGTCCTGGGACTCCGTGATCTTCGACGTCGGGCGCGAGTCGCTGCAACGGGTACCCACGTTGGAGCCCCTGCGCGGGACGAGGGCGCACGTCGGCGACCTGCTCGACAGCTGCGACACCGCCCTGGAGCTGGTGGAGCGGCTCGGCGGCCGGCGATAGCCACCCGCCGGCCGCGCCTGTTTGACGTAGGCGCGGCCCACCTGACGACCTGACCCCGGGAGCCATCATGACCGACCCGTCCCTGCCCGCGTCCGACCTCCCGCCCGGCGCCGTGAGCCGTGCCGGTGCCTGGACTGTCGCCAACCGCGCGGGGGAGATCCGTGCGGTGTCCTCGCGCTGCCGGCACCAGCTCGCCGACCTGGCCAACGGCTCGCTGGACGCCCAGGGCTGCCTGGTGTGCCCGTGGCACGGGGCCCGCTACGACCTCGACAGCGGGGCGATGGTCGCCGGACCCAGCGGGTTCCTGGGCTACGTCGGGAGGACGCCCGGCTACACGCAGCTGGTCGCGGCGTACGGCAAGGTGCTGCGGCTGCGTCGCGCCGCCGTCGTCCGGGAGGGCGGCCGGCTCACCGTGCGCCGGGACAGGTCGACCTGACCGAAACCGCCGTAGGTCGGCGGTAGTTTGCCAGCACCAGGCCAAGCGGAGGAGCAGCCATGGCGACCAGGGACAGCGGCGGGCAGGACCGGGCGGGCAAGCGGACGGAGGACGTCGAGGAGGTCGCGGCCGAGCCGGCGTCCGACGTGCAGGAGCGCGTGGGGAAGCTGACCGACGACGTGGACTCTTTGTTGGACGAGATCGACGACGTCCTCGAGGAGAACGCCGAAGACTTCGTGAGGTCCTACATCCAGAAAGGGGGCCAGTAGACCTCGGCTGCTAACCCCCCGAACGACCATCAGCAGCCGGTGGCGTGCTGGCCGCTGCTTCAGCCGCCCCGCCAGCCACCGTCGTCGGCGGGCCCGCGCCGTACTGTAGGGACCGGGTGACCCGGCGGCACCAGCGTGCCGCCGGCCTCGGCGTGCGCCTGGCTACCGGTCCCTGCTACCTGGCCCCTCCCGGCGCACGATGTGCTGTGCTCTGGGCAAACCGGGGCCCAGAACTCCCGGCAGGACCCGGCAGCTCTGCGGACCGCGATCGACGACTTGGAGACGACCACATGGCAGCGGACGCAGGAATGCACGGGCGGCTCCCGGCCCACTTCACCGCACCCGGCAGCTCGTCGTTCGCCGACTTCCTCGGGCTCGCCGCCCCCGATCTGCTGCCGTCCCGCCGCGAGCTCCCCGCCGGGGTGGTCGACGCGCCGCACGGCACCACGATCGTCGCGGTGACGCACGCCAGCGGCGTGCTCATGGCCGGGGACCGCCGGGCCACGATGGGCCACGTCATCGCGCAGCGCGACATCGAGAAGGTGTTCCCGGCCGACGACTACTCCTGCGTCGGCATCGCCGGCACGGCGGGGCTCGCCGTGGAGATGGTGCGGCTGTTCCAGGTCGAGCTGGAGCACTACGAGAAGCTCGAGGGCGCCACGATGAGCCTGGAGGGCAAGGCCAACCGGCTGTCGACCCTCATCCGGGGCAACCTCGCTATGGCGATGCAGGGCCTCGCGGTGGTCCCGTTGTTCGCCGGCTTCGACCTCGGTGCCGGCAGCGGTCGCATCTTCTCCTACGACGTGACGGGGGGCCGCTACGAGGAGCACAGCTTCCACTCGGTCGGCTCCGGCTCGGTGTTCGCCCGGGGGGCGCTGAAGAAGCGCTACCGCGACGGCGTCAGCGAGGCCGAGGCGGTCCGGCTGGCCGTCGAGGCGCTCTACGACGCCGCCGACGACGACTCCGCGACCGGCGGCCCTGACCTGACCCGGCGGATCTGGCCGATCGTCATGACCGTCACGGACGAGGGGCTGCGCCGCCTGCCCGACGACGAGGTCGGCGTGGTCGTGCAGGCCGTCGTCGACGACCGGATGAGCCACCCGGGCGGCTAGGCCCGCACCCGCCACCCCCACCCCCCGCGAAGGAGAGCCGACTCCCGTGTCGATGCCGTTCTACGTCCCGCCCGAGCAGCAGATGAAGGACCGCAGCGACTTCGCGCGCAAGGGCATCGCGCGCGGGCGTTCGGTGCTCGTGCTGACCTACGGCGACGGCATCCTGTTCATCGGCGAGAACCCCTCGCGGGCGTTGCACAAGGTCAGCGAGATCTACGACCGGATCGCCTTCGCGGCGGTCGGGAAGTACAACGAGTTCGAGGCGCTCCGGCTCGCCGGGGTGCGCTACGCCGACCTGCGGGGCTACCAGTACGACCGCAGCGACGTGACCAGCCGAGGGCTCGCCAACGCCTACGCCCAGACACTGGGCACGATCTTCACCGAGTCCGGCAAGCCGTACGAGGTGGAGATCGTCGTCGCCGAGGTGGGCACGGAGGCCGGCGACGACCAGCTGTACCGGCTGACCTACGACGGCTCGGTCGCCGAGGAGCACGGGCACGTCGTCATCGGCGGCCAGGGCGAGCCGATCGCGGCGCTGCTGCGGTCCGAGCACCGCGGCGACCTGCCGCTCGGCGACGCCGTGCGCCTGGCGGTCCAGGCACTGGGTCAGACAGGGACCGAAGAGCCGGTACGTACGGTGGACCCCGCAGCCCTGGAGGCCGCCGTGCTCGACCGGGGCAGAGCCCGGCGGGCGTTCAAGCGGCTGGGCGCACCGCAGCTCGAGCGGCTGCTCGCTCAAGCACCTACCCCTGTGGAGGAGAACGCGTGAAGCGCACGACCCTGCTGACCGGCGCCCTGGTCCTCGCCCTGGCGGGCTGCGGAGGGACCAGCGACGATGCGGCCTTCGCCCCCGGCGCCACCTCGACGCCGCGCAGCGAGAACACGCCTGCCGCCGGCGCCGGTGCCAAGGCGGCCCCCGCCGCCGCGAAGGAGTGCCCCATCAAGGCCACGACCGTGCCGGCACCCGCGGGTGCGACAACCGACCTGTCGGTGAAGCCGGTCATCGCGCCGAGCACCGCGCCGCCGCCGACCGACGTGACGGTCGCCGACATCGTCGTCGGCACCGGCGCGGAGGCCACCACGCTGTCCTCGGTTGAGGCGAAGTACGTCGGTGCGCTGTACGAGACCGGCGCCGAGTTCGACTCCTCCTGGAAGATCAGCCCACAGGAGACGATTCCGTTCACCGCCTGCGCCAACGGCACCGTGCCCGGCTTCGCCATCGCCCCGATCGGGATGAAGGTGGGCGGCCGGCGGCTGGTGACCATCCCCGCGGAGCTGGGTTACGGCGCGCAGGGCCAACCGCCCACCATCCCGCCGAACGCGACGCTGGTCTTCGTGCTCGATCTGGTGAAGGTGACCCCCCCGGCCGGGTAGGACTCCGGGTATGCCGGACCCGCTGAGCAAGGACCAGCGCGACGAGCTGCCCAGCACCCTCGCGCGCTCGGACGCGCACGCCCAGGCGATCTGGGCGCAGACGCACGACAGCGCCGTGCAGACCTACGGCGAGGGGGAGCGGGCGCACCGCACGGCCTTCGCCGCGCTCAAGCACAGCTACGAGAAGGTCGGCGACCACTGGGAGCCGAAGGCCGAGAAGGGTCCGAGCGACAGCCAGGCCGCCCGCAGCACCGACGAGGGCAGCGGGCAGGCGCGACCGACGGCCGGCGGCGTCGACGCCCGGGCCAGCAAGAAGCACCTGTACGAGCTCGCGCAGCGCCTCGACGTCAAGGGGCGCTCGACGATGACGAAGGAAGAGCTCGTCGAGGCCCTCGACAAGGCCAACCAGCGGGCGACGGCGCGGGCTCGGCGGGCCTGAGCGCTGACGCCGGCACCGGCGGCCGGGGGTCGGCCCATGCCCGCGTCCCGCGGCCACCCGTCCACCCTCCCCGTAGGGTGGACGGGTGGAGCGGCGGATCTTCGGGCTGGAGAACGAGTACGGCGTCACGTGCACGTTCAAGGGCCAGCGGCGGCTGTCCCCGGACGAGGTGGCCCGCTACCTGTTCCGGCGGGTGGTCTCCTGGGGCCGCAGCTCCAACGTGTTCCTCAAGAACGGCGCGCGGCTCTACCTCGACGTCGGCAGCCATCCGGAGTACGCCACCCCGGAGTGCGACGCGGCGGTCGACCTGGTCACCCACGACAAGGCGGGGGAGCGCACGCTGGAGGGGCTGCTCGTCGACGCGGAGCGGCGCCTGCGCGAGGAGGGCATCGCGGGCGACATCTACCTGTTCAAGAACAACACCGACTCGGCCGGCAACTCCTACGGCTGCCACGAGAACTACCTGGTGGGGCGGCACGGCGAGTTCAGCCGGCTGGCCGACGTGCTCATCCCGTTCCTCGTCAGCCGGCAGCTGATCGCCGGCGCGGGCAAGGTGCTGCAGACCCCGCGCGGTGCGGTGTTCTGCATCAGTCAGCGGGCCGAGCACATCTGGGAGGGCGTGTCGAGCGCCACGACGCGCAGCCGCCCGATCATCAACACCCGCGACGAGCCGCACGCCGACGCCGAGCGCTTCCGCCGGCTGCACGTCATCGTCGGCGACAGCAACATGAACGAGATGACCACGCTGCTCAAGATCGGCAGTGCCGACCTCGTCCTGCGCATGATCGAGGCGGGCGTGGTGATGCGCGACCTCACGCTGGAGAACCCGATCCGGGCGATCCGCGAGATCAGCCACGATCTCACCGGCACCCGCAAGGTCAAGCTCGCCAACGGCCGCGAGGCCAGCGCCCTCGAGATCCAGCGCGAGTACTTCTCCAAGGCCACCGACTTCGTCGCGCGGCGGGGCAGCGACCCGACGGTGCGCAAGGTGCTGGACCTGTGGGGGCGCACCCTCACCGCCGTCGAGACCGGAGACCTCGGCATGGTGGACCGCGAGATCGACTGGGTGACCAAGTACCAGCTCATCGAGCGCTACCGGGGCAAGCACGACCTCGCGCTGTCGAGCCCCCGGGTGGCGCAGCTCGACCTCGCCTACCACGACGTCAACCGCGACCGCGGGCTCTACTACCTGCTGGAGAAGAAGGGCATGGTGGTGCGGGCGACCACCAACCTCGCGATCTTCGAGGCGAAGTCGGTGCCGCCGCAAACCACCCGGGCCCGGCTGCGCGGGGAGTTCATCAAGCGGGCGCAGGAGAAGCGGCGTGACTTCACCGTCGACTGGGTGCACCTCAAGCTCAACGACCAGGCACAGCGCACGGTGCTGTGCAAGGACCCCTTCCGCTCGGTCGACGACCGGGTGGACAAGCTGATCGCCTCGATGTGACCACCACCGCGAACGGAGCCCGATGACCAGCCAGCTGCCCGGCGACAAGCCGCACGTCACCGTCCCCGAAGGGCCGCCGCCGACCGAGCTGCAGACCGAGGAGGTCGTGCACGGCGACGGTCCCGAGGCGACGGCCGGCCAGACCTGCACCATGCAGTACGTCGGGGTCGCCTGGTCGACCGGCCGGCAGTTCGACGCGTCCTGGGACCGCGGGCAGCCCTTCAGCTTCCCGCTCGGCGCCGGCAAGGTCATCGGCGGCTGGGACCAGGGCGTCGCCGGGATGAAGGTCGGCGGCCGGCGCCGGCTCACGATCCCGCCGCACCTCGGCTACGGCGACCGCGGCGCCGGGCGCGACATCAAGGGCGGCGAGACCCTGGTGTTCGTCGTCGACCTGCTCGGGGTGCGCTGACCGCTCACGCCTGATCTGTCACAGCTGATCTGTCACAGCAGCGTCGCCGTGTGCCGCCCGGCGGCGGCCGCCGCCACGAAGGCGACCGGGTCGTCGGCCAGCCCCCGGCCCATCGTCGACAGCTCCAGGCCGCAGTCGCGCAGGACCTCCACGAGGCCGGTGTCGTCGACCTCGACCCGCCGGTGCCGCGCGAGCCCGGGCAGCAGGCCGGCCAGGTCGCGGTAGGACGACGGCACCACGACGTCCGCCGGCACCAGTGCCACCCGGCCGTACGCCGTGAGCGAGTGATGCGACACGCCGCGGTGCCGCGGCCGCGGGTCGGCCTCGCTCATCCGCAGGACGGCCACCGGGCGCCCGCCGACGGCGACGGCGGCATTGACCGCCTCACCGCACGCCACCCCCGAGAAGCCCCAGGCGGTGCCGGTGCCGAGGTTGCCCGGCCCCTGCGTGACCACGGCGACTTCGGCCCCCAGGACGTGGTGGGCCGCGAGCAACCCGGAGTGCAGCGTCACCGCCTCGGCGTCGCCGCCGAAGGCCTGCCCGACCGTCACGGTGCCGGCCAGCCGGCCGGCGAGCGCCGCCACCGTGCGTGAGAACCACAGCGGCAGGGCGCCGCCGTCGGTCATGACGTACGCGACCCGCGTGGCGGGCCGGGCCGCCAGCAGCCCGGCGACGACCGCCGGCAGCGAGCTGTGCAGGTCGGCGACGACGACCGGCATCCCGGGCAGCGGCAGCGGCTCGCCGCCCGCCAGAGCCGCGTGGTGCGGGCTGTCCTGCTCGTCGGCCCCCAGCACCACGGTCTGCAGCGGGCTGTACCTGGCCTTGACGAGGTGCCCCGGGCCGGTGCGGTCCGGCGGCAGCCGGTCCGGTACGGCGACCACCAGGGCGTAACCCCCGGTGCCGAGGCCGAGGCCGAGGGCGTTGGTGTTGAGCAGGACGGCGTCGCCGACCTCAGGGGTGCCGACGAGCGGCGGGTGGGCGAGCGCCCGAACCGCCGCCCCGTCGACGTCGACCAGCAGCTCCAGCGCCCCCGGCCAGGCACGGCCGTACGCGAGCACCGCACCCCGGCGCCACGTGATCATGATCGCCAGGCTAATGCCGCGCGGCGGCGCGGCGCCGGGGGCGGGGCGCGCTAGCGTCGCGGCGTGTCGGCGAAGAAGACCGAGCGGCTGCTCAACCTGGTCATCTGCCTGCTCGCGACCCGCCGCTACCTCAGCGTGCACCAGATCCGCGACGCGGTACCGGGCTACGACTCCAGCTCGGAGGAGTCCTTCCGCCGGATGTTCGAGCGCGACAAGGAGGAGCTGCGCGAGCTCGGCGTGCCGCTCGAGACCGGCACCGACAGCTCCGCGCACGACGACGAGCTCGGCTACCGCATCGCCCGACGCGACTACGAGCTGCCCGAGGTGCTGCTCGAGCCCGACGAGGCGGCCGCGTTGGGCCTGGCCGCCCGGCTGTGGCAGTCGGCGCCGCTGGCCGGCGCGACCGGCAGCGCGCTGCTCAAGCTGCAGGCGGCCGGCATCGACGTGACCCCGGTCAGCGGAGCACTCGAACCGCGGGTCGCGGCCAGCGAGCCGGCCTTCCCGGGGGCGCTCGCCGCCGTGCGCGACGGTCGCCCGGTGCGCTTCGCCTACCGCACCCCGGGACGCCCGCAGGCCGAGGAACGCCGGGTCGAGCCCTGGGGGGTGGTCTCCTGGCACGGCCGCTGGTACCTCGTCGGGCACGACACGGGCCGCGGCGCCGGGCGCGTGTTCCGGCTGTCGCGGTTCGTGGGCGAGGTCGCCGTCGACGGCGCCGCGGGCTCGGTCGTCGTGCCCGACGGTGTCGACCTGCGGGCCTACGTCGCACGGATGGCGGGCGAGCCGGTCCGCGCGACGGCCCGGGTGCGGGTGCGGGCCGGCACCTGCTGGGCGCTGCGCAGCGATGCGTCCGTCACCGCGCCAGGGGACGGCTGGGACGAGCTCGACCTGGGTTACTCCGACCCGGAGCGGCTCGCCGACCGGGTCGCCGGCTTCGGCGCCGACGCGCTCGTGCTCGCCCCCGACGAGGCGCGCGAGGCCGTCGTACGGCGGCTGCGCGCGGCAGCGACCACGTGACCGGCCGCCCCGTCGACCAGCTGCCGCGCCTGCTGGCGCTGGTGCCCTACCTGCTGGCCCGGCCCGGGGTGAAGGTGAGCGAGGCCGCCGCGGTGTTCGGCGTGAGCGAGGAGCGGCTGCGCAAGGACCTCGACCTGCTGTGGGTGTGCGGGTTGCCCGGCCACGGTCCGGGCGACCTCATCGACGTGGAGTTCGAGGGCGACACGATCACCCTGTTCGAGCCGGCGGGGGTCACCCGGCCGCTGCGGCTGACCGTCGACGAGGCCCTGGCGCTCATCGTGGCGCTGCGCGCCCTGGCCGAGACGCCGGGGCTGGTCGAGCGCGACGCCCTCGACCGGGCGCTCGCCAAGGTGGAGCGGGTGGCCGGCGAGGCCGCCCTGCCCGCCGGGCGGGTGGAGGTCGCCGTCGAGGGGGAGGAGCGGGTCCTCCCGGTCGTCGAGCAGGCGCTCGCCACCGGCCGCCGCCTGCACCTGAGCTACCACGTACCGGGACGCGACGAGACCACCGAGCGCGACGTCGACCCGATGCGGCTGGCGTGGGCGGAGGGCCGGCCCTACCTGGAGGCCTGGTGCCGGCGGGCGGAGGGCGTACGGCTGTTCCGGCTGGACCGGATCGGCTCCGTCGAGCTGCTCGACGCGCCCGCCGAGCCGCCGCCCGGCGCGGCCTCGCGCGACCTGTCGCACGGCATCTTCCAGCCCTCGCCGGACGATGAGCTCGTCGTGCTCGCCCTGCGCCCCGGCGCGCACTGGGTAGCCGACCACCACCCGTGCGAGTCGGTGGAGGAGGCGCCCGACGGGGTGCTCGTCGCCCGGCTGCGCACCCCCGACAGCCGCTGGGTCCGGCGGCTGGCGCTGCGCCTCGGCGGCATGGCGCAGGTGCTTGCTCCCGCGGGGCTCGCCGAGCAGGTCCGCGGCGATGCCCGCGTGGCGCTGGCGGCCTACGACTGACCGGCCACCTGGGATCCGGATCCGGGGCTCCAGTGTCCGGCCGATCGTGCCGATATCCGCTGGGACGCCGTCGACGACGGACGCACGAGAGGACGGGTCCATGACCACTATCAAGGCCACCTGCCCCGCCTGTGGCGAGATCGAGCTGACCCCGCGGGACGTGTCGCTCATGGTGTGCACGCAGGCGGCGCTGTCGTACTACGCGTTCGACTGCCCCACCTGCCACGGCAACGTGCGCAAGCCCGCCGACGACCACGTCGTGTCGCTCCTGGTCAGCGGCGGCATCACGGCGACCGTGTGGGACCTGCCCGCCGAGGCCCGCGAGGTCAAGACCGGGGCGCGGCTGACCTACGACGACCTGCTGGACTTCGCCCTGCACCTCGGCAGCACGGATCTGCTGGCCGGCCTCGCCGGCGCCCGCGTCGCGTCCTGAGCACGCGGGCCGCAGCAGGCCGGTCGGTAGGCTCCCGACGTGCGCTGGATCGTGCTCGACGTCGCCCTCGCCCTGCTGTCGCTCGGCCTGCTCGCCGGAGTCTCGCTGTCGCTGTGGCGCCGGGGGAAGGCGCTGGGCAGGACTGTGGCCCTCGCCGGCGACCGGGTCGCCGCCGCGGCCGCCCAGCTCGAGTCCGTGGAGGACCGCTCCCGGTCGTTCCCCGCACCGACACCCTCCGGACACGCAAGGCAGGCCCTGCGGCCAGGTTGCGGCGTAGGCTCGACCCGGTCGTCCTAGGAGGCACAGTGAACTTCCCCAACGGCTGGGAGCTCATCCTCGTCCTGCTCGTCGTCGTGCTGGTGTTCGGCTCCAAGCGGTTGCCGGAGTCCGCCCGGGCGCTGGGCCGCAGCATGCGGATCCTCAAGGCGGAGACCAAGGGCCTGCACGACGACGACGCCCCGAGCACGACGACCGCGCACGTGGTCCAGCCGGTCGCCCCCCCGCAGCCGGTCCAGGCCTCCCCTCCGCCGGTGCAGACCACGGCGCAGCAGACCACGGCGCAGCAGACCACGGCGCAGCCCGTGCAGACCGGGCAGCCCTACGCCGGCCAGCAGCTGTTCGACGCGCAGGGCCGACCCGTGCAGGCCCCCGTCAACGGCTCGCAGCCGGTGCAGCAGGCCCCCCACCCCCAGGCGTAGGTCGCGGACCGCCCGGTGAGTCGCGCCGCCGCGCGCCCGGTCGACGGGCGCATGCCCCTCATGGAGCACCTGCGCGAGCTGCGCAACCGGCTCGCCAAGTCGTTGCTCGCGATCACGGGGGGCATCGTCGTGGCGTTCGTCTTCTGGGAGCCGATCCTCGCCTTCCTGCGCGAGCCGTACTGCCGGTCGGCCGGCCAGGACGCCTGCTCGCTGTACGCCTTCGGCCCCCTCGAGGCGTTCGCCATCAAGCTCAAGACCTCGTCGATCGCCGGCGTCGTGCTGACCGCTCCGGTGTGGCTGTACCAGCTGGGTGCGTTCATCACGCCTGCCCTGCACCGCAAGGAGCGCCGCTACGCCGCGGCCTTCCTCGCCGCCGGCTCCGTGCTGTTCGGGGCCGGCTGCGTCGTCGCCTACCTCACCCTCGACAAGGGCCTGAGCTTCCTGCTCAACGTGGGTGGCGACGGTGTCATCGTCCTGCCGGGGCTCAAGAGTTATCTGAACTTCGTGACCCTGACGCTGATCGCCTTCGGGGTGGCGTTCCTGTTCCCGGTCATCCTCGTGTTCCTCAACATCGTGGGCGTCCTGCCGGCGACGAAGATGCGGGCCTGGCGACGCGGGATGATCGTGGGGATCGCCGTCCTGAGCGCGGTCCTCACGCCGTCGACCGACCCCTACACCTTCACCTTCATGGCTCTCCCGCTGTACGGGCTGTACGAGGTCTGCATCGTGATCGCTCGGGTGCGCGAGCGCGCGGCGCGCAGGCGGGTCGCCGCCGACCCAGTCGCCCAGCTCGACGACGACACCCCCTCCTCGCTCGCGCCCCCGCCGGGCGCCTGGAGCGCACCCGAGGAGCCGGACAGGGCTAGCCTCACGGGGTGACAGCTGCCCCCGCGGAGCCTACGCCGGCGGAGCGCTACGCGTCTTTCCGCCGCAACCAGGGTGGCCCGCACCTCACTGCCTTCGAGACGGGCTACCCGTTCGGCCTCGACGCCTTCCAGCGCACGGCCTGCAAGGCCCTCGAGGAGGGCCGCGGGGTGCTGGTCGCGGCGCCGACCGGGGCCGGCAAGACGGTCGTCGGGGAGTTCGCGGTGCACCTCGCGCTCGCCCAGGGCCGCAAGTGCTTCTACACCACACCCATCAAGGCGCTATCCAACCAGAAGTACAAGGACCTCGTCCTGCGCTACGGCGCGGCCCGGGTGGGGCTGCTCACCGGCGACAACGTGGTCAATGGCGACGCGGACGTCGTGGTCATGACGACCGAGGTCCTGAGAAACATGCTCTACGCGCGCAACTCCGGCCGGGGTACGACGCTGCGCGGCCTGTCGCACGTGGTCATGGACGAGGTGCACTACCTCGCCGACCGGGCCCGCGGCGCGGTGTGGGAGGAGGTCATCATCCACCTCCCTGACGACGTCGCGCTCGTGTCGCTGTCGGCGACCGTGAGCAACGCCGAGGAGTTCGCCGACTGGTTGGTGACCGTCCGCGGCGACACCGAGGTCGTCGTCGAGGAGCACCGGCCGGTGCCGCTGTGGCAACACGTCCTGGTGGGCGGGCGCCTGCATGATCTCTTCTTGGAGGTCAGGGGCGAGCAGGTGCTCAACCCCGACCTCGAGCGGCTGCACCGCGAGGAGTCGCGCTGGCTGCCCCGCGAGCGGGGTGGCCGGCCACCCCGGCGCTCGGTGCCGGCCCGGCCGGACGTCATCGAGCGCCTCGACCGGGAGGGTCTGCTGCCGGCGATCACGTTCGTGTTCAGTCGGGCGGGCTGCCAGCAGGCCGTCGAGCAGTGCCTGCGGTCGGGGCTGCGGCTCATCTCCGACGCCGAGCGCGAGGTCGTCCGGGCGCACGTCCAGCGCCGGACGCGCGACATCCCCAACGAGGATCTGCGGGTCGTCGGCTACTGGGAGTGGCTCGAGGGGCTCGAGCGGGGCATCGCGGCGCACCACGCCGGGATGCTTCCGACGTTCAAGGAGGTCGTCGAGGAGCTGTTCAGCCAGGGCCTGGTGAAGGCGGTCTTCGCCACCGAGACGCTGGCCCTCGGCATCAACATGCCGGCCCGCTCGGTGGTGCTGGAGAAGCTCACGAAGTGGAACGGCGAGACGCACGCCGAGGTCACCCCGGGGGAGTACACCCAGCTGACGGGCCGGGCGGGCCGGCGAGGCATCGACGTCGAGGGCCACGCCGTCGTGCTGTGGCAGCCGGGCCTGGACCCTAGGCAGGTCGCCGGGCTCGCCTCGACCCGGACCTACCCGCTCAAGAGCAGCTTCCGGCCGTCGTACAACATGGCCGTCAACCTCGTCGGCGCGGTCGGGAGGGAGTCGGCACGGGCGCTGCTGGAGAGCTCGTTCGCGCAGTTCCAGGCCGACCGGAGCGTGGTCGGGCTCGCCCGCCAGGTGACCCGCAACCTCGAGGCCCTGGCCGGCTACCGCGAGGCGATGACCTGTCACCTGGGGGACGTGCAGGAGTACGCCCGGATGCGGGCCGACCTCAAGCGCCGCGAGAGCGAGCTGGCCCGCCAGGGGGCGGCGCACCGACGGGCCGAGGCGGCCCGCTCGCTCGAGCAGCTCAAGCCCGGTGACGTCATCAGCGTGCCCTCCGGCCGCCGGTCCGGGCTCGCGGTCGTCCTCGATCCGGGCGTCGGGCTGGGCGGCGACGTCCACCCACTCGTGCTGTCGGAGGACCGCTGGACGGGCCGGCTGTCCGCCGCCGACTTCCCGACACCCGTGGAGGCGCTGGACCGGGTGAAGGTGCCGCGCGGCTTCAACGCCCGCTCGGCGCAGGACCGGCGCGACCTCGCAAGCTCGCTGCGAGCGCTGGACCTGCCCGGCGGGTCGCGGGCCCGGCGGCCCCGGGCGGCCGCCGCGGACGACGAGGTGCTGGCCTCGCTGCGGGTCGCGCTGCGGCGGCACCCGGTGCACGGCTGCGACGACCGAGAGGCGCACCTGAGGTGGGCCGAGCGCTGGGCCCGGCTGCGCACGGAGACCGACGCCCTCGAGCGCAAGGTCGAGGGCAAGACGCACTCGATCGCCCGCACGTTCGACCGGGTCTGCGCGGTGCTGCAGCAGCAGGGCTACCTCGACGGCGAGCAGGTCACGGACGCCGGCCGGCAGCTCGCCCGGGTCTACTCCGAGGCCGACCTGCTGGTCGTGGAGTGCCTGCGGTCCGGGTTGTGGGACGACCTCGGCCCCGCCGAGCTGGCCGCGGTCGTCTCCGCGCTGGTGCACGAGACCCGCCGTGCCGACGAGGTCGGCCCACCCGTCCCCGCCGGGGCAGTGCAGGGCGCCCTACGGGAGATGTCGCAGGTGTGGGGGCGGCTGGCGGAGGTCGAGGCGGAGCAGCGCCTGTCGTTCCTGCGTGAGCCCGACAGCGGCTTCGCGTGGGCGGCGTGGCGCTGGGCGTCCGGCGCCCGGCTGGAGCAGGTGCTCGACGACACCCAGGAGATGACGGCCGGCGACTTCGTACGCTCCTGCAAGCAGCTCGTCGACCTGCTCGGCCAGGTCGCGGACGTCGCAGCGCTGTCCGGCTCCCCGGTGCACCGCACGGCCCGGCAGGCCGTCGACGCCGTGCGCCGCGGGGTGGTCGCCTACAGCGGCGGCGCCTGAACGTCCGAGCCGCGCCCACCCGCCCTCAGCCGCGGTGCGCCACCTCGAGCGCCTGCAGGAAACGCTCGAGCGGGCCCTCCAGCCCCCAGCGGTCCGACAGCACGAGCAGCCGGCCGGCGTCGCGGGGGCTCCGCGGGAGCGCGTCGTCGACCTGCGGCAGCGGCAGGTCGCGGACGACACGGGTGACGGCCGGCGCCACCGCGAGATAGTCGCGGGCCGCCGTCAGCCTGGCGCGGGCGCCGGCCGGGAACCCGTCCTGCTCGCCGGCGTCGAGCGCCGCGAGAATGCCCTCGACGCTGCCGAAGCGGGCGACCAGCGCCGCCGCGGTCTTGTCGCCCACCCCCCGCACCCCTGGCAGGCCGTCGCTGGGGTCGCCGCGCAGGACGGCGTACTCCGCGTAGGCGGTGCCGGGGATCTGGTACTTCGCGGCGACGTCCGCCACGCCGTACGGCCGCATCTTCTCGGCGGCGTAGAGCACCCGGACGGGCCCGTCGTCGCGGACGAGCTGGAACATGTCCCGATCGCCGCTGACGACGTCGACCGCTCCGGTCGCCCGGGTGGCGAGCGTGCCGATGACGTCGTCGGCCTCGTGGCCCTCGGCACCGACGGCGGGAACGCCGAGCGCCTCGAGCACCTCCAGGACGAAATCCACCTGCGGCGCGAGGCCGGGCGGCTCGGCCTCCGCGCCGCCGCCGGCCGTGCGGTGCAGCTTGTACGACGGGACCGCCGCCACCCGGAACGCCGGCCGCCAGTCCAGGTCGAGTGTGGCCACCAGGCGGGCCGGCCTGGTGTCACGCAGCACACGGGACACCAGGTCGAGGAAGCCGCGCACCGCGCCGGTCGGCGAGCCGTCCGGCGCCACGACCGTCGCTGGCACCGCGTGGAACGCGCGGTACCAGAGCGAGGGGCTGTCGAGCAGCGTGAGCTGACCAGCCATGCGGCGACCCTCCCATGCCTCGACCTCCCCGCCCGACTGGTGTGGCGCCGGGCCCGTGCGGTCAAGGCAGGGCGTGGGCGAAGACGACGAGGTTGTCGCGGTAGTGGCCGGAGCCGGAGTCGAAGGCGCCCGTGCAGGTGACGAGCCGCAGCTCGGGGAGCGGCGTCGGGGCGTAGACCTGCGCGACCGGGAAGGCGTCCTTGGCGAAGCTCTGCGTCCGGTCGACCACGAACGTGATCTGGCGGCCGTCGCCGCGGGTCACCACGGCCCGGTCGCCCGGGCGCAGCTCGCGCAGCCGGAAGAAGACCGCGGGGCCCGCCTTGGAGTCGACGTGGCCGGCAAGGACGGCCGGGCCGACGTCACCGGGCGCAGGCCCGTCGGCATACCAGCCGATCCGCTGGAAGTCCTTCGGCGCCTGCAGCGCACCGTCGGACGCGAGGTGCAGGAGCTCGAGGCCGGACGAGGCGACCCTGATGCGGGGCAGCGCCACCTCCACCGGCGGGCTGGTCTCGACCTGCGCCGGCGGTGCCGGCGCCGTGTCCGGCAGGGGCGGCGCCCCGGCGAGGGCTGCCGCCGCGGCGGCGGCCCGTTCGGTGGCGGGGGCAACGGCCTGGTGCTGCGGCCGGTCCGCGCAGCCGGTCGCGCCGAGGGCCGTGACGAGCAGCGTCACCAGGCCCACCGCGCTCCTGCGGCCTGTCATGCGCGGGCGGCCGGCCGGAGCGCCGGGCGCGAGCGGACGCTGTCCGGGTGCGGCGGCGAGCTGAGGGGCAGCCGTGCGGACAGTGCCCAACCGGTCACCTTGACCAGCGCCTCGGCCACCACCGAGCCGTCCATCTTCGAGACGCCGTCGGTCCGTTCGGTGAACGTGATCGGGACCTCTGTGATGCTGAACCCGGCGTGCAGCGCTCGCAGCGTCAGCTCGATCTGGAAGCAGTAACCGCCGGAGGTCACGGAGGCCAGCCCGATCTCCTCGAGGACGGGGGCGCGATAGGCGCGAAAGCCGGCTGTCGCGTCCTGGACGGGCAGCCGCAGTGCTCGGCGTGCGTACACGTTGCCGGCTTGCGACAGGACCTGGCGGCGCCACGGCCAGCCCTCGGTGCGACCACCGGACACGTACCGGGACCCCACAGCCACGTCGGCGTCGCCGAGGGCAGCGAGCAGCGCCGGCAGCCGCTCCGGGGGGTGGGACAGGTCGGCGTCCATCTGGGCGATCTGCCCGTACCCCTGCGACAGTGCCCAGCGGAACCCGGCGCGGTAGGCCGCGCCGAGCCCCTGCTTGCACTCGCGCTGCAACAGGTGGACGCGCGGGTCCCGCCGGCCGAGCTCCGCGACGATGAGCGCCGTCCCGTCCGGGCTGCCGTCGTCGACGACGAGCACGTCCAGGTCGGGTGCGGCGGCACGCACCTGGTCCAGCAGCCGGCGGATCGATCTCGCCTCGTTGTAGCTCGGGATGACGACGATGCTGCTCACGCGGCGGCTCCAGGATCGCAGGGGGTCAGGGGCGAGGGGGTGAGCAGGGAGCGGCCCAGGGCGGCCCAGGCCGAGCCGTAGTAGGTGTCGGTCGCGGCCGGCAGGGCGCCCGCCTGCTCCAGCAGCGCGTTGCGCTCCGGCTCGTCCCCGAGGGCGTGTTCGACAGCGGCGGCGGCGACCAGGCCCAACGGCTGCTCGTAGTCCGCGCGGGCGCTCCCGTCGAGGTCGAGGAGTGCCGGGAGCGGTCGCCGTGCCAGCCGCTCCACCAGCCCGGCGGCGTCCGCCCGGTCCTCAGGGGCACACGACGACGCAAGCCGGACGAGCAGCCGGGGTGCGTCGTAGCCGTACACCGGACCGGCCGAACCGTCCGGCGCCCCGCTCGGCACCGCCTGCGTGACCTGGGCCAGGCCCTGCGGCGCAGGGACACGCGCCCAGTCCGAGGGAAGCCGTAGAGGCGGGGTGCCGAGCAGCGTGTCGAGCAGCGACTGCTGGGTGCGGGCGACGGCGCTCCAGCCCGCGTCGCCGGTCTGTGCGCCAAGTGTGCGAGCGGTGCCCGGCGCCAGGTAGCTGGGGTTGACGATCGCGGGGTCCTGCCGGGCCCACGGCCCGGCCACCAGCAGCCGGCCGTCAACCGCGGGCACGGTGGCCTGCGCGAGCACGGCCCCGGCCAGCGCCCGGCCCTCGCCACGCAGCTCCGGCCGGTCGAACACCCGCGCGGCCCGCATCAGCGCCTGCGAGGCGTCGAGATCGGCGTCGGTGGCCGGCTGCGGGTCGACCACCGAGCCGGCCCGCCACCGCCAGGCCATCAGCCCGGACGGTTGCAGCAGATGGGCGCGCGTCCAGCCCCACACCGCGTCGAAGCGAGCCTCGTCCATGTCCGCGACCGCGAGCAGCATGCCGTACGCCTGGCCCTCGCTCACCGTGTCGCCGCCCTGGTCGCGCCGGACGACCCGGCCGTCGGCGTCCACGTAGCGGGTGAGGAAGGTCGCGGCCGCGGCCCGCGCCGACCGCTCCAGCGCCGCCGCCTGCGGGTCGGCGGGAGAGCCCGGGCTGCGGGCGACGCTGCCAACGAGCACGGCGGCCACGAGCGCTGCCGCCGCGAGCAGTGCTAGGAGCAGGAGCTGCCAGCCGGGCCGGCCGGCGCGCCACGTGGCTGCGGTCACTCCGTCGACACCTCCCGTCGGCGCCGGACACCCGCGAACATGCCCGCAGCCAGCACAGCGACAGCCAGCACACCGGCAGCGGGCACACCGGCAGTCGGCCCATCGGCACGACCCTCGCGCAGCGCGGTGCCGCCCCCACCGGTGTCGATCCCGCCCCGGGGCATGACCGATGCGCCGGAGGCGTCGACCGTGGAGCGCAGGGTGACCCCTCCGCCGGGCTGGTCGAGCAGGATCACCGACGTCACGCTGCCCGCGGGGACCGAGACCGGCCGCTGCGTGCGCAGGGACGGGTCCTCGACGCCTGACGCGGTGAGTGGCCACGTGCCGGCGGGCACCTGCGCGTAGCCGGTCGCCGTGCCGAAGCTCGTGGGGCTCGCGACGATCGCTCCGCCGGTGGTCGTCACGGTCGCGCTGGGTGCGGCGCTGGCGGCCTGGATGAAGCGCACACTGCCCTTGCCGGGAGCCGGCGACGAGAGGTCGTCGCGCAGGACGGTGCCCCGCGCCTCCGCGCCGCTGCCCACCGCCGCGACCGTGTAGGCCTCGCCGGGCTTGGCCTCGACCGTCCAGCTCAGCAACGGCTTCCCGTCGGCGGGGCTCCCGGCGGCTCGCGCGCTGACGGTGTAGACACCGGCGGGGACTGCCTGGTAGGGGCTGGTCTGTCCGTAGCTCTCGGCGCGGGCGAGGTCGGCGCTGCCGCCGCTCAACGAGGTGAGCGATACGTCCACCGGCGCGGTGCCCGGCGACAGGTGCGCGACGCGCAGCGTGGCGCCCGTCACCGGGGTAGCCGCCGCCAGCCCGGCAGCGTGGGCGCTCGGCAGCGCCAGCAGCAGCGGGCTCGCGCCGACAGCGCCGGCGAGGACGGCGCGGCTCGCGCGGTAGGCGGTCAGACGTGCTCGTGACATCAGAAACCTCTCGTTTCGTGGCTTTCGTGGGGTCAGGCGACGGGCAGGAGGGCGGCAGGCTCCAGCGGCCAGCGCACCAGCAGCCCGTCGGCCGTCGTCGAGACCGACATCGGGGCGTACGGCGCGGGCAGGCCCGTCAGGGCTTGCCGGGCCCCGGCCGGGTCGGGGGTGCGCAGGAGCACCGAGCGGGCGGGCAGACCGGCGGCGGTCTCGCCCGGGTCGTCCGGCAGCGCCAGCACGTCCACCGGAAGGCGGGTGGCGAGCGCGGCGAGGGCGGACGGGACGTGCGGGTCGACGCGGCCACCGGTGAGGGCGTCGCGGGCTTCCCGAGGTAGCCGCACGTTCGGGTTGCGGACCAGCGCGGCACCAGTGCTGCCCCGCTGGTCGGCGGCCCTGCGCTGGCGGTCGGCGAGGGCCGGCAGGCCCTCGGGCGCGATCTGGCGGACCTCGACGCGCTGCGCTCCCGTGCCGAAGACGGCTACCGGGGTCGACGAGGCCAGCGCGGCCGCGACCTGCGGCTCGGCGTCGACCGTGCTGCGCACCGACTCGGTGGAGATCACGTAGTCGTAGTCGCGCCAGCCGCGAGGTGACAGCCGCTGCACCGCCGGGTCGGTGTCCACCTTGTAGTACCAGACCACGTTCTCGCGGTCGAAGCCGGCGCGCACCAGGTCGACCCAGAAGGCGTCGTCGACCATGAGGCGGGACGTCCGGTTGACGTTGGCGGACACCCAGGCCTCAGCCTGCTGGGAGCGCCGGTCCAGCGGCGCGAGGAACAGCCCGCGCTGCTGGGCCGCCCAGGCGGGCGCGGCGAACCCGGCCGACACGGCGCCCACGAGCACGGCGACGGCGAGCACCGGACGCCGGCGCAGCCGCCGAACCGGGCCTGCCGTCCGCCCCAGCGCAGCGCCCGACCTGTGCCGGACGGCGGCGTCGGCCACACCGGCCACGAGCAACGCGCCGAGCGGGAGCATGGCGATGACGTACGGGACCGGCAGGTAGCCAGGGCGCAGCAGCACGAGGAACAGCACGCCGAGGCCGAGGGCCAGCGGCCGCAGCCGTCGCACGGCGAGGCCCAGTGGCACGCTGAGCAGTGCCAGCGCAGGCAAGACCGTGTCGAGCTGGAGCCACTGCTCGACGTGCGCGCGGCCGAGCGTCCCGTCCGTGAAGATGCTGCCCGACGGGGCACGCGAGAACAGCTGGAAGCGCAGGCCGTCGAACAGGCTGACGTGCCCCGGGCCGGGCAGGAGCTCGCCCTTCGCCAGCGCGTAGATCGGGTAGAAGGCCCCAACCGCGACCGTGAGGGAGGCGGCCAGCGCGAGGCCGTACCTGCGGATCTGGGTCCCCGCGCCGAGGCGGAGCAGCTGCCAGGCCAGCGCCGGCAGCAGCAGCAGCGTCGTCTCCTTGGTGAGCACGGCGACCGCGAAGCACAGGCCGGAGCCGGCGTAGGCCCACAGCCTGCGCTGGGGCGACAGCGCCAGCGCGAAGGCGGCCAACAGCCAGGGCGTGGCGATGTTGTCCAGGTAGACGGTGCGGTGGAACTGCACCGCCAGCGGCGACAGGCTGAACAGCGCCACCGCTAGGCCGGCTGCCCAGCGCGCCATGCCGAGGCGGCGGGCCACGATCCAGAGCAGCACGCAGCTGACCAGCTGCACGACGAGCATGGCCTCGCGGCCAGCCATGACCGCTGCCGGGTAGCGGTCGAAGGCGCCGGTCACCGACGTGTACGCGGCAAGCTGGAGCCAGCCCAGCGGGGGGTGGTCGTAGAAGTAGGTGTAGTGCGCCAGCGACCCGAAGGTCTGCACGGCGTACGCCTGCGCGACGTACGTGCCCTCGTCGTCGATGCGCTGGGGGGAGCCGGACATGCCGACGCCCTGCCACACCGCGGCGAGCACGAGAAGCGAGCCGAGCACGGCAAGGCTGCGCCGGTGGACGAAGAGCCGGCCCGCCACCGCGGAGGCAGCGGCCTGAACACCCCGGAAGGCTCGGTCGGAGCGGTCGGAGCGCGACCAGGTCGTCACGGTCATCGGGCCGCCTCCATCTCGCTGCCGGTCCGCTCGCTGTCGGTGGCGACGCCGGCGCGCGGCCGGTCGCGGAGGTCGATGACGAGGTCGGGCTGCGCCGGGGCGCGGTGGGCGCCCGCGTGCTCGGTCTTCTCCCAGCTCGCGTCGCCACGCAACTCCCTGACGACGGCGCGCAGCGCGGCGAAGGCCAGGAGCAGCTGATAAGGGAACGCGCCGAGGACCAGCGCGACATAGTCGCGCGGACGGCCGCGCACGCCGTACGCGCGGCAGAAGTCCGCAAAGCCGCACGCCTCGACGACCAGCGTCATGAGCGCTGGGACGAGCGGAACGAGCGTCAGCAGCACCACCCAGGTCGGCACCTTGACCGCCACCATGAGGTAGACGGACACGGGGATCATGACGCCGGTGAAGGCCTGCAGGAACGGGGAGGCGAGGGTGTAGCGGGCAAGTGCCCGCTGCCGGCGAGTCGGCAGGTCCCGCCACACGCCCTTGCGCAGCACCTGCAGGAAGCCCTGGTCCCAGCGGGTGCGCTGCTTGACGAGCGAGCGCAACGTCCCCGGCGTCTCCTCACGGGTGACCAGCTCTGGGTCATAGGCGACCGCGACGCGCGCGCCCCGGGTGGACAGCCGTACGCCGATCTCGCAGTCCTCGGCGAGGCAGTCGGCGTCCCAGCCGCCCGCTTCGCGCAGCAGGTCGGTCCGCACGAAGACCGTGTTGCCGCCGAGCGGGATGAAGCCCCGGCCCGCGTGGAAGTGCAGGCGGCTGCGGAACCAGAAGTAGTACTCGAGGCAGTTGCGCAGCGACCACCAGCTGGAGTGCACGTTCATCAGCTGCACGCCGCCCTGCACGATGTCGGCCTTGGCCTCGGTGAAGCGCGCGTCGACGTGCCGCAGCAGGTCACGGTGGACCTCATCCTCGGCGTCGAACACCCCGACGACGTCACCCCTGCACGACTCCAGCGCAGTGTTCAGCGCCTTGGGCTTGTTCTTCGGCCAGGAGTGGTCGACGACCACCCGCACCCTGCCCGGGTGTCGCCGGGCTGCCGCCTCGGCGACCGCCGTCGTGCCCGGGTCGTCGTGCCCGACGATGGCCAGGACCTCCATGTCCGGGTAGTCCACCGCGGCCAGCCGATCCAGCGTCTCGCCGAGGACGGCCTCCTCGTGCCGCGCGGGCACGAGGAGGGAGAACCGGCGTACCGGACGTCCGATCGTGGACGCGAAGCGGGTGGCTTCCAGATCCGCCGGGGTCCGCCAGGCGTGCAGCATCCACGTCAGCGTCGTCGTGGCCACCGTCGCGAGCACGGCGGTCACGGCCAGGAGCAGCCCGATGCCGGTCCATCCCAGCCACCCTCGTCCCTCGCCGGTCACGGGCGCCGGCGGCGCCGGTGCCAGCGGACCCCGATTGGGCGCGGACTCCTGAGCGCCCGGGAAGGGGTCGACCGCGGCCGGGAGGCGGGGCGGTAGCACGGGCGACTGCACGGCGAGAGCCGGCCCGCCGGCTGCGGACGCGGCCGTCGCCAGCGGGACGCCGAGGGCGAGGCCCAGGACGACGGTGGCGGCGACCCTGCGCGGACGGCGCGGCCGCGAACCGACGGGATACCGGCGCGCGGTGGCAGGGGGGCACGGGGGGGACACGCACAGCTCCTCGGAGGTAGGCAGGACAGGGGACAGCGGGCACGGGACGCCGGCAGGACCGTGCCGGGGGGAGGTACGGCCGAGCCCTCCACTGCCACTTTCGGGTGAATGCCCTCGGTGGTTTGCGGTCCATGCGTGTGACCTGGGTCCCATCATTGAGCGGGACCGTTGCAGCCGCAAGCATGTCTACACCTCTTGCCCCGCTTCATGCCACCGAACCCCTGCCCCCGCCGCGGGACCCGACGAACGCGACGCGACGAGATGTGCTCCCTCGTACCCGGCGTCGTGGCCGGCGTGGCCGCCCACCGGCCCGCTCGACACCCCCGGCAACCGGGAGGGACGGTCGGTGACTCTTCGTGATGGGCAGCGCTCAAGCGCCAGGGGGACATCGCTCGGCGTGTCCGGTGCCGCCGCCCCGGCCTGGTCCGGGAGCACCGGCTTGGGAGTGACCGCGACGGGCGCCGGGTACGGGGCCGTGGGTACCACGACCCAACGTGGCGGCGATGACCCCCGGCCGCCGGGTCACGGCCCACCTGTTCTCCCCCGGGGAGTTCAGGCGAGCGTCTCGCCCTACGTCCTTCGACGCCTCCTGGCACCCCCTGGTGCTGCCGGCTCAGACGTTGCAGGAGGGCTGGGTCACGGTGAGCTTCGTCGTGCCGCCAGTCGACCGGGTGGCAGGGCTGGGCCTGCAGGTCAACGATCCGGGCGGCTGGACCGGGCGGATCGTCGTCGACGAGCTCACGGTGAGAACGCCCGCCGCTTCCTCAGCGTCCGTGCGGGCCCAGGGCTGACGCGGCCGGTCCTGCACCCCTGACTGCTCCGCGGCTGATCCGAGCGCCGCTAGGCTCTGGGCTCCCCGCCTATCCGCCGCCCCGGAGGTCGCCGTGCCGCCCGTCGCATGCTCTGCCCCGACCCTCGACGGGCGGGCGCCGACCGGGCTGGCCTCCGTCGACCGTCGCCCGCTGGGCACGTGAGCGACCTCGACGAGCTCGACGGCCAGCTGCTGCGGTTGCTGGTCGAGGACGGCCGGCGCAGCTACACCGATCTGGCCAAGGACACCGGCCTGTCCACCAGCGCGGTGCACCAGCGGGTGCGCCGGCTCGAGCAGCGCGGTGTCATCACCGGCTACACCGCGCGGGTCGACCCGGCCGCCGTGGGGCTGCCCTTGACGGCCTTCGTCTCGGTCACCCCCATCGATCCGGCGGCTCCGGACGACGCACCGGAGCGGCTGCAGCACCTGCTGGCCGTTGAGGCGTGTCACAGCGTCGCCGGCACCGAGAGCTGGATCCTCAAGGTGCGGGTGGGCAGCCCCGGGGAGCTCGAGGGGCTGCTGTCGGAGATCCGTTCGGCGGCAGGCGTGCAGACCAGGACGACGGTGGTGCTCAGCACGCCGTGGGAGGACCGGCCTGCCCGCCCCTGACGTGAGCGGGCCGAGCGCGGTCAACCGCGGCCGAGCACCCGGTCGACGCAGACCTCGATCACAACTCGGGCAGGGTTGGGGCCCGGGACGCGGTAGCGCTCGCCGTAACGGCGGACGGCCTCGGCGACCCGCTCCGGGTCCGGGCTGACCACCGGGACCCCCTCCAGCGCCAGCCAACGGGGCCCGTCGACCTGGGCGACGACCGCGCGCACGGAGCCCCGCCGGACATGCTCGGCCTTGCGGGAGCTCCCGCTGGTGATGACCCGGACCAGCTGCGCCTCATCGTCCCAGGTGAAGCCGACCGCGACGACGTGTGGCGTGCCGTCGGGGCGCAGCGTGGTGAGGGTGGCGAGGTGCCGTTCGCTGAGGAAGGTGCGAACACCCTCTGGCAGGGCACGGGGGTCAAGGGCCACGCGCCAGCCTAGAGGCGCTGGCGCCGTACACCGGGCGGTCGCGCGGTGGGCCGGAGCAGGAGGACGATCTCCCGTGGACACGGGCTTCCCGGCGGCTGACTCCCGCGACGACTTCGCGCGGGCGCGGCGCAACGCGACGCTGTCCCGCCTGGCCGCGAGGTTGCGCCTGCGCTCCGGGGACCTGGACGTGCTGCTGCCGTTCGACGAGGTGGTCGGCGCCCTCGGCCGGCGGGGCGAGACCCGGCTGGGACGGCAGATGGTCGATCTCGACCTCATCGTCGGCTCGACCGACCGTGTCACCGGGTTCGACCGGCGGTTCCGCCCGACCAGTGACCTCAGCCGCCAGCGCTTCGAGCGCCTGGCCAAGGCGGTCCGCCGCGGACAGGAGCTACCGCCTGTCGACCTGCTCAAGGTGGGCGACGTCTACTTCGTGCAGGACGGCCACCACCGGGTGGCGGTCCACCGCGCGCTCAGGCGCGAGCTCATCGAGGCCCGGGTCACCCGCGTCCACACCGCCCTCGGAGCCGGCTCCGACCTTCGCCTGCAGGACCTGCCCCTCAAGGGGCACGCCCGGCTGTTCCAGGAGCGGGTGCCGCTGCCCCCCGCCCTGTCCCCGCGGGTCGTGCTCGACGACCCCGACGACTACGCGGTGCTCGCCGAGGGCGTGGAGGCGTGGGGGATGCGGTGGATGCAGGAGCGCGGGGAGTTCGCCGACCGGCCCACGGTCGCGCTCGCGTGGTTCACCGAGGAGTACGAGCCGGTGCTCTCCGCCCTGCGCGAGGCCGGGCTGCATCCCGGCGACAGCCAGCTCGACGCGCAGGTCTACCTGCGGCTGGCACGCGAGCGCTACCTGGTGCTGCGCACGCACCGGTGGGACGACGACGTCCTGGAGCGGCTCCGCCTGCGGGCGCAGCGCTGACGGACACGCCGACGAGCCCCCCGCCCCGGAGGGCGGAGGGCTCGTCGGGGCGAAGGTCTGACCGTCGGCCGACGGTCAGACCTTCTGGCTACCCGTGTCCGCAGCTTGCGGCTGCCGGCGGGTCAGCGCCTCACCGGTCTCCGGGTCGAACAGGTGGATCCGGCGCGCGTCGAGCCAGATCTGCGCCTCCGTGCTCTCGTCGACCCGGCTGGCCGCGTCGAGCCGGGCCACCAGCTGGCTCTCCTCGCCGGTCATCTGCTCCAGGTCGAGGTCGGCGGCGAGGGCGTCGAGCTGGCCGGCGATGGCGGTGCCGGCCTGGTAGGGCAGGTAGGCGTACAGCTCCGACCCCATCCACTCGATGTTGGAGATCCGGCTGGGGAAGACCGCGCCCTTGTCGCGGTCCTCCGCCGACACCATCTCGGCATCCTCGAAGTGCTCGGGTCGCACTCCCGCAATGACCTGCCGCTCGCTGCCGGACCCACCGAGCCGCGTCACGACGTCCTGGGGCAGCGTCAGGTCGACGAAGGGCAGCGACAGCTTGTCGCCGCGGACGGTGCCGGGCAGCAGGTTCATCGACGGGGAGCCGATGAAGCCGGCGACGAACAGGTTGACCGGGTCGTTGTAGAGGTTTCGCGGGGTGTCGACCTGCTGGACGATCCCCTTGCGCAGCACGGCAACCCGGTCGCCCAGGGTCATCGCCTCGGTCTGGTCGTGGGTGACGTAGACCGTGGTGGTGCCGTACTTCTTCTGGATGCGCGCGATCTCGGTGCGCATCTGGACGCGCAGCTTGGCGTCCAGGTTGGACAGCGGCTCGTCGAACAGGAAGGCCTTCGGGTCGCGCACGATCGCGCGGCCCATCGCGACCCGCTGGCGTTGGCCACCGGACAGGTTCGCCGGCTTGCGATCGAGGTTCTCGGTGAGCTCGAGAACCTTGGCCGCGTCCTCGACCCGCCTGGTGACCTCGGCGTCGTCGACCTTGGCGATCCGCAGCGGGAACGCCATGTTCTCCCGCACGGTCAGGTGCGGGTAGAGCGCGTAGTTCTGGAAGACCATCGCCAGGTCGCGGTCCTTGGGAGCCCGGTCGTTGACGAGGTCGTCGCCGATCCGCATCTCGCCGTCGGAGATGTCCTCCAGTCCGACGATCATCCGGAGCAGCGTGGACTTCCCGCAGCCGGACGGCCCGACGAGGATCACGAACTCCCCGTCGGCGATGTCGAGGTCGACGTGGGAGACCGCTTCGGTCCCGTCGGGGTAGCGCTTGGTGATGTCGCGCATGGTGATGGCAGCCATCGGAGATCTCAGCCCTTCACTGCACCGGCCGTGAGGCCGGCGACGATGCGGCGCTGGAAGATCAGCACCATGATGATAATTGGGACGGTGACGACGATCGCCGCCGCGGCGATCTGCCCGGTCGGGTTGATGAAGTTGCTGCTTGCCGTGAAGAACGCGGTGGCCGCGGGGACGGTGCGGGCCGCTGAGGTGGACGTGAGGGAGATGGCGAACAGGAAGTCGTTCCAGCAGAAGATGAACACGATGATCGCACTGGTGAAGATACCGGGCACGGCCAGCGGGAGGATCACCCGGCGGAACGCCTGGAAGGGCGTGGCGCCGTCGACCTGGGCGGCCTGCTCGAGGTCCCAGGGGATCTCCCTGAAGAACGCCGCGAGTGTCCAGATCGCCAGCGGCAGCGCGAAGGTGAGGTACGGCAGGATCAGTCCCGGCCAGGTGTCGTAGAGGCCCGTCGAGCGCCAGATGTTGAACAGCGGACCGATGATCGACACCGGCGGGAACATCGCGATCGCGAGGGCGCCGGACAGCAGGATGCTCTTGCCCGGGAAGTCCAGCCGCGCGATGGCGTAGGCCGCGAAGGCCGCGACGACGACGGCGAACACCGTCGTGATCAGGGAGACACCGATGGAGTTGATGAGCGGGCGCACGAACTCGCCGCTGGTGAAGATGTCACGGTAGTTGTCGAGCGTCGGCGCTATCGGGATGAGCTTGCCGTCGCCGACGTCGGCCGAGCTCTTTAGCGACAGCGACGCGATCCACAGCACCGGGAACATCGCGTAGGCGACGATGAACACGACGCCGATCTTCCACCCGGCGCCGTTGCCCTTCTGCGACTGCGCCGCCCTGCGGGCCCGGGGCTTGGCCTCGGCGTTGCGGTCGCGGTCGACGCCGATCTTCTCCGCTCCGATCGTGCTCGCGGTCATCAGCCGGCTCCCTTCACTGTGCCGAGGTTGGTCTTGAAGCCCTTCACAAAGACGAAGGCTATGACGATGATCATCAAGAACAGCAGGATGGAGATGGCCGAACCGAGCCCTAGGTTGACCCGGGTGATCAGGGCGTTGTAACCCAGGCCGCTGATGGTCTGGGTCTTGAGGGCGCCGGCGGTCTGCACGTAGACGGTGTCGAAGATGCGGAAGGCGTCGAGGGTTCGGAACAGCACCGCGACGAGGATCGCACCCTTCATGTTGGGCAGCGTCACCTTGAACAGGCGCTGCGCGGCGGTGGCACCGTCGACCTTCGCCGCCTCCTGCATCTCCTCCGGCACGGTCGCGAGACCGGCCAGCAGCAGCAGGCTCATGAACGGCGTGGTCTTCCAGACCTCGGTGAGGATGATCGTGACGTAGGAGCCGATCTGGCCGCCCAGCGGGTTGATCCCGCCGATGAACCCGGTGTCCGGCTGCACCGCGAACCGGAAGGCGAAGGCCGCGATGACCGTGATGATCCCGTACGGGATGAGGATGGCCGTGCGCACCGTCCGACGCCCGAAGAACGCCCGGTGCATGACCATGGCGAACGCAAGTCCGATGACCAGCTCGATGAGCACCGAGAACACCGTGATGATCGTCGTGGACAGCACCGCCTGCCACCACACGCCGCTGGTGAGCACCAGCACGTAGTTGTCCAGGCCGATGAAGGCATTCTGGTCCGGGGTGCGCAGGTCGTAACGGAACAGGCTCAGGTAGATGGCGTAGAGGATCGGGTAGGCGGTGACCAGCAGCATGAGAATCGCCGCCGGGGCCGCCAGCTTGAGACCGAGCTTGCGCTCGGCCGCCGCCCGATCGGTCTCACCGCCCTTGCGCTTGGCGGGCCGGACCGCGGGAGTGACCTTCGTCGAACCGGTGGGGGGGGCGCTGGTCGTCATCTAGAGCACCGCCTGGGAGTCGAGGGCGCGCTTGATGAGGTCGCGCAGAGCCGGATAGGTCTTGGGGGGGTTGATGTCGCTCATCGGGTGGAGCACCTGCCGCACCGCCAGGGAGATGTCGTTGTAGTTGGGAGTGACCGGCCGCGGCGCGGCGTCCTCCAGCTGCTGGGTCATGAGCGGCAGGAACGGCAGCTTGTCCTTGATGGCCGGGTCGTCGCTCAGCGAGCGCAGCACGGAGGGCTGGCCGCCCGTGGTCGCGATGGTGCGCTGCTGGTCGGGCTCGGTGAGGCAGTTGATCGCCGCGAGCGACGCCGCACGGTCCTTGGTGAAGGCTCCGATGCCCAGGTTGTAGCCGCCGAGTGGCGCCTTGGCCGGCAGGTCCGCGCTGACCCGCGGGTAGCCCGTCACCCCGTAGTCCTTCGCGAGCTCGGGGTCCGCCTCGAGCACGCTCGGGTACACGTACGGCCAGTTGATCATGAACGTGCTGTCGCTGTCGGCGCTCTCGAAGGCGAGCCGGTTGTCGTCCTCCGCACTCGTCGACAGCGCCGCCGGGGCCGCACTCGACGTGGCGTAGCGCTTCATGATCTCCAGCGCCTTCAAGGTCGGGGCCTCGGGCAGGTCGACCTGCGACGTGCCGTCGTCGCCGGCGGTGACGATGTGGCCGCCGGCGCTCTCCTCCAGGGCGTTGAAGAACACCACGAGCGCCTCGGCGCGTTTGCCCGTCTCCTGGATCTTCGTGCCGAGCTTCTCAGCGGTGTCGAGGAGCTGGTCCCAGGTCTGCGGCACCGGGTTGTCGCCCAGCTGGCTCTTGCGGTACCAGAGGAGCCGGGTGTTGCTGTTGAGCGGCGCGCCGTACTGCCGGCCGTTGGTCTGGGCGCTCTCGAACGGCCCCTTGAGCACCTTGTCGGCGCTGCCGACGTTGGTGAGCTCCCCCGACGCGAACGGCGTGATCCACCCGGCCTGCGCGAACTCGCCGGTCCAGACCACGTCCATGCCGATGAGGTCGATGGAGGAGTCCTTGGCGGCCAGGCGCCGGACCAGCTGCTCGCGCTGGGAGTCGGGGTTGGTGGGCAGGCTCTCCGCCTTCAGCTCGTACTTGCCGCCGGCCTTGGCGTTGCACGCCGAAATGACGTCGGGCAGCCAGCTCTCGTTGCCGATGTACCAGTTGACGACGGGGGCACCGCTGGCGCCGGTGTCGCTGCCGCTCCCGCACCCCGCGAGGGGAACGATCATCAGGGCTGCGAGGAGCAGCCCGGTCCTGCGGCGCATGTGACCTCCACGGGTCGGAGCCCCGCGTGCTTGCGGGGCGCCCCGCACCTTCCCATGAGATGTGACGTGAAGCACGCAGGTGTGTCTCGTGTCGATCACGACATCGTCAAGGTCGGACGGCGGGTCGTAAAGGCCACGCACCGGGGCGCTCGGCGCGACGGGTCTACAGCCGGAAGCCGGCATCGTGCGTGCCGGCCGTCTCGGTGTCCATCTGCGCCTTCTGCAGCGTGCCGGCGTAGTCCCAGTTCATCGACTGCCAGCGGGTGAACTGGTCCAGCACCCACATCCCGGACTGCCGGGACCCGTTGCCGCTCTTGCCGTTGCCGCCGAACGGCAGGTGCGCCTCGGCGCCGGAGGTGGAGTTGTTGACCGAGAGCATCCCCGCGGACACCCGGGCGCGGAACTCCCAGATGGCCTTCGCATCGGTGGTGTAGATGGCGGACGACAGGCCGTAGCCGTGGCCGTTGGCGAGCTCGACGGCCTCCTCGAAGGTGGAGAACGTCATGACCGGCACGAGCGGCCCGAACGTCTCGTGCCGGTAGAGCGCGTCGTCCGGACGTACGCCGCTGACCACCACGGGGTGGGCGAACAGTCCCGCGTCGGGGTCGCCGACGAAGCCCTCGCGCGGGTGGGTGCCGGTTATCCGGCCCGTCGGGCCGTGCACCGTGTGGTGCGGCTGCACCTCGCCCAACCACTTCTGGAAGCCCTGCAGGAACCGGTCGGACAGCATCGGGCCGTACAGCACGTCCTCGTTCGGGTCGCCGATCCGGGCCACCGCCAAGCGCGCGAGCAGCCGTTCGAGGAAGGCGTCGTGCACCGAGGCGTGGACGATCGCGACCCCGAGCGAGGTGCACCGCTGGCCGGCGGTGCCGAAGCCGGCGAACAGCGCCCCCTCGGCCGCGAGGTCGAGATCGGCGTCGGGCATGACGACCATCGGGTTCTTGCCGCCGAGCTCCAGGCACGGGCTCTGCAGGTGCCGCCCGCACAGCTCGCCGATCCGCACGCCGACCTCCGACGAGCCGGTGAAGCCGACCTTGTGCACCAGGCCCTGCTCGAGCGCGCGGGACAGGCCGTCGAACGTGGTCGGGCCGTCGGCGTGCACGGTGTTGAGCACGCCCGGGGGCAGGCCGCCGGCGACGAACAGCCGGGACAGCGCGTCGCCGAGCGCCGCGGCGTACTCGGCGGGCTTCCAGACGACGGCGTTGCCGCACAGCAGCGCCGGTACGAGGTACCAGGACGGGACGGCGACCGGGAAGTTGCCCGCCGTGATGATCCCGGCGACACCGACCGGCACCCGGAAGGTGAACAGCTGCTTGTCGCGCATCTCGCTCGGCACGGTCTGCCCGTAGAGCCGGCGGCCTTCACCGAGGAAGAAGTCGCAGGTGTCGACGATCTCCTGCACCTCGCCGCGGGCCTCGGCGAGCGGCTTGCCGACCTCGCGCACCACCAGCCGGGCCAGCGCCTCGGCGTTGGCCTCGACGAGCCGCCCGATCTGCGCGACGACCCGGCCGCGCACCGGCGCGGGGGTGGCCGCCCAGGCCGGTTGGGCAGACTTCGCGACCCGGAAGGCCTCGACGAGCTGGTCGGCGGAGGCCAGCGACACCTCGTCGATGACGTCGTCGAGGTGCGCCGGGTTGGTGGTCTGGAGGGTGCCGGCGGCGCCGTCGACGGGCGCGCCCCCGACCTGTGAGCGGATCATCGGTGCTCCGCAGCGGCAAGGGTGAGGACCCGGTCGAGGGCGGCGACGCCGGCCTCGAGCTCGGCGCGGCTCACCGTCAGGGCGGGGCGGAAGCGGACGCTGCGCCGGCCGCACCCGAGCAGCAGGACGTCCTCCTCGTCGCGCAGCAGGTCCAGGACGCGGCCGCGCAGCCCCGGACCGGGCAGCGTGAAGGCACACATCAGGCCGCGGCCGCGCACATCGGTGACCTCGGGGTGGCGGTCGGCGATCCCGTGCAGCAGGTGCAGCAGGTGCCTGCCGGCGGCGGCGGCGTGGCCGATGAGCCCGTCGGCCTCGATCACCTCGAGGATGCGCCGGGCGCGCACCATGTCGGTGAGCGAGCCGCCCCAGGTGGAGTTGAGGCGGGAGGACGTGGTGAAGACGTTGTCCGGCACCTCGTCGACCCGACCCCCGGCCATCACCCCGCAGACCTGGGTCTTCTTGCCGAAGGCGACGACGTCGGGGGACAGCCCGAGCTGCTGGTAGGCCCAGGCGGTGCCGGTCAGCCCGCAGCCGGTCTGCACCTCGTCGAGCACGAGCAGCGCGTCGTGCTCGCGGCACAGCCGCTGCATGGCCTGCAGGAACTGCGGGCGCAGGTGGTGGTCGCCACCCTCGCCCTGGATCGGCTCGACGAGGAAGCACGCGATGTCGTGGGGGAACTGCCCGAAGGCGGCGCGGGCCGCGGCGAGGGCCTCGGTCTCGCGCTGCCCGACCGGGCCGTGGTCGCTGGAGACGTAGGGCGAGGGGATCCGCGGCCAGGCGAACTTCGGGTACCGGTCGGTCTTCACCGGGTCGGTGTTGGTCACGCTCATCGTGTAGCCGGTGCGCCCGTGGAACGCGTCGCGCAGGTGCAGCACCTTGGTGCCGAGCGCCGGGTCGAGGCCGTGCGCCTGGTTCCAGCGGGACTTCCAGTCGAAGGCGGCCTTGAGGGCGTTCTCGACGGCGAGCGCGCCGCCCTCGACGAAGAACAGGTGCGGCAGCGCGGGGTCGCCGAGCACCCGCACGAAGGTCTCGACGAAGCGCGCCATCGGCACGGTGTAGACGTCGGAGTTGACCGGCTTGTTGAGCGCGGCCTCCAGCAGCTCGCAGCGGAACACTTCGTCCTCGGCGAGCGCGGGGTGGTTCATGCCGAGGGCGCTGCTCGCGTAGAAGGTGAACAGGTCGAGGAAGCTGCGGCCGGTGCGCGCGTCGACGAGCCGCGACCCGCGGGAGGCCGCCAGGTCCAGGACGAGGTCGAAGCCGTCGACGAGCATCGAGCGCCCGAGCACGGCATGCACGTCGGCAGCGGCGACCGGCCGGAGGACAGTGGTCATGACCGCACGGTAGCGGGAAGAACGCCGTCCCGGAAGCCGAACCACCGACGATCCTGCGGTGTCACGCGTCCTGCACCGCGCGACCTGCTCCGGCAGCTGGAAGCGGCCGCAGGCCCGTCCCTACGCTGCGGGCGTGACGACGACGCTCTACCGCAACGGCCGGGTGCGCTCCACGGCGGACCCGTTCGCCACCGCCCTGCTCGTCGACGGCCCGACCGTCGCCTGGGTCGGCTCGGCGGGCGCCGCCGCCGGCATGTCCGCGGACGTCGTCGTCGACCTCGAGGACGCCTGGGTGGCCCCGGCGTTCGTCGACGCCCACGTGCACGCCACCGCCAACGGCCTGGCGCTGACCGGCCTGGACCTCACCGGTGCGCCGTCGCTGGCCGTCGCCCTCGACCGGGTCGCCGACGCCGCCCGCCGGGCGCGGGGGGCCGCGGTGCTCGGCACCGGCTGGGACGACACCGCCTGGCCGGAGCGCCGCCCGCCGACCGCCGCCGAGCTCGACCGGGCGTCGTACGGGGGAGTGGTCTACCTGGCCCGCACCGACGTGCACTCGGCGGTCGCGAGCAGCGCGTTGCTGGCCGCGGTGCCCGGCGCCCGGTCCGCCGACGGCTTCGGTCGCGACGGGCTGGTGCGCACCGACGCGCACCATCTGGTACGCAGGGCGGCGTACGAGGCGGTGACGCCGCCCCAGCGGCGGGCCGCGCAGCAGGCCACGCTGGCGCGGGCGGCGTCGCTGGGCATCGGCTGCGTGCACGAGTGCGGCGGGCCCGACATCGGCGGCGAGGACGACTTCCGTGAGCTGCTGGCAGCCGACCACGGCGTCACGGTGCTGGGCTACTGGGGCGAGCTCGACGGTGTCGAGCGGGCCCGGCAGCTCGGCGCCCTCGGGGCCGGCGGCGACCTGTTCGCCGACGGCGCCCTCGGCAGCCACACCGCGTGCCTGTGCGAGCCGTACGCCGACGCCGACACCCGCGGCCAGCCCTACCTCACCGCCGGACAGGTCGCCCGGCACGTCGCGGCCTGCACCCGGGCGGGGCTGCAGGCCGGCTTCCACGCGATCGGCGACGCGGCCCTCGCCGCGGTGCTCGACGGCATGTCCGCCGCTGCCGAGCAGGTGGGCCTGCGTCCCGTGCGGGCGGCGCGGCACCGGGTCGAGCACGCCGAGCAGCTCACCGCCGACGCGATCGGCCGGCTCGCGGCGCTCGGGATGGTGGCCAGCGTGCAGCCGGCCTTCGACGCCCGCTGGGGCGGCCCGGACGGCATGTACGCCACCCGCCTGGGCCGGGAGCGGGCGGCGGCGCTCAACCCGTACGCCGCCCTGGCCGCCGCCGGCGTCGCGCTCGCGCTGGGCTCCGACGCCCCGGTCACCCCGCTCGACCCGTGGGGGACGCTGCGCGCGGCCGTGCACCACCGCACCCCGGGCAGCGGCCTGTCGGCGCGGGCGGCGTTCTCTGCGCACACCCGCGGCGGCTGGCGGGCGGCCCGGCACGACGGCGGCGGCGACCTCGTCCCCGGCGCGCCGGCCACCTTCGCGCTCTGGCGGGTCGAGGGCGAGCTCGTGGTGCAGACGCCCGACGACCGGGTCGCCGGCTGGTCCACCGACCCGCGCGCCGGGGTGGCCGGGCTCCCCGACCTGGAGGGCCCCGAGCCGCTGTGCCTGCGTACCGTCGTCGACGGGAACACGATCTTCACCCGCACCGCCGCGAACCCGGCCTGACCCCGCGCCGGCCCGCCGGCCGGCGTCGGAGCAGGCAGACTGGTGGCGTGACCAGCGCCCTGCGCGAGCCCGCCGCCGCGGACCGGCCGGGCCCCGAGCCCTGCCCTGCCCGGCCCGGGCGGCGCGCCGGCCACCGGCTGATCGCCGCGCTGGTCGCCGGCCTCCTGCTGGCCGCGGCCTTCCCGCCGCTCGGCTGGTGGCCCGCCGCGCCCGCCGGGGTCGCGGTACTGGCCCTGTCGGTCCGCGGCGCCGGGCCGCGCACCGGCGCCGTCGGCGGGCTGCTCTGCGGCCTGGCGCTGTTCCTGCCCCTGCTGCACTGGTCCGGCGCGGTTGCCGGCCCGGCCGCGTGGATCGCCCTGGCGGCACTGCAGGCCGCCTTCCTCGCGCCGATGGGGGCGGCCCTGACGGCCACCTCCCGGCTGGCCGGCTGGCCGGTGTGGGGCGCGGCGCTGTGGGTCGGGCAGGAGGCGCTGCGTGACCGGCTGCCGTTCGGCGGCTTCCCGTGGGGCCGGCTCGCGTTCAGCCAGGACGCGAGCCCACTCACACCACTGGCCGCGCTCGGCGGCGCCCCGCTGGTCACCTTCGCGGTGGCCCTGCTCGGTGGTGCGCTGGCCCTGCTCGTCACCCGGCCGTCCCGGCGCGGCCTTCTCGCGACCGGCCTGCCGGCACTGGTCCTCGTGCTCGCCGGGCTGCTGCTGCCCACCCCGGCCGGCGGGCCGACGACTCGCGTCGCGGTCGTGCAGGGCAACGTGCCGCGCCTGGGTCTGGACGCCTTCGCGCAGCGGGCCGCCGTCCTTCGCAACCACGTCGAGGCCACCCGCCGGCTCGCCGCGGACGTGCGGGCCGGCCGCACCCCGCCGCCGGACCTCGTCGTGTGGCCGGAGAACGCCAGCGACCTCGACCCGTACACCGATCCGCAGGCCTACGCGCTGATCGACGGGGCGGTGCGCGACGTCGGGGTGCCGGTGCTGGTCGGCGCGGTCGTCGACGGGCCGGGGGACAAGATCAGCAACACCGGCATCGTCTGGTCCCCGGTGACCGGACCGGGGGCGACCTACGTCAAGCAGCACCCGGTGCCGTTCGGGGAGTACATGCCGTTCCGGGCGCTGCTGCGCAAGGTCAGCAGCAGGGTTGATCTCGTGCCGCGCGACTTCGCCGCCGGCAACGGCACCGGGCTGCTGCAGGTCGGGCCGGCCACCGTCGGCGACGTCATCTGCTTCGAGGTCGCCTACGACCACCTCGTACGGGATGCCGTGCGCGCAGGGGGCAGGCTGCTGGTCGTGCAGACCAACAACGCCACCTTCGGGCGCAGCGCCCAGCCGGCGCAGCAGCTGGCCATGGGGCGGCTGCGGGCGGTGGAGCACGGCCGGGCGGTGCTGGTCGCGGCCACCAGTGGCATCAGCGCGGTGATCTCGCCCGACGGGGCCCTGGTCGACCGCACCGCGGTGTTCAGCCGTGCGGTGCTCGTCGCCGACGTGCCGCTGCGCGACGCCCAGACCCCGGCCACCCGGTTCGGGGCGGTCCCGGAGCTGCTGCTCGCGCTGCTGGGCGCCGCCGCCCTCATCTTCGCCCTGGTCCGCCGGTGAGCTGGCCCGGACGGCTGCTCGTGGTCGTGCCCACCTACGACGAGCGCGACAACCTGCTGCCGATCGCCGCGCGGCTGCACGCGTCCTGCCCCGAGGCGGACCTGCTCGTCGTCGACGACAACAGCCCCGACGGCACGGGGGCGCTGGCCGACGAGCTCGCCGCCGCCCAGCCCTGGGCGCACGTGTTGCACCGCACGTCCAAGGACGGGCTCGGTGCGGCGTACATCGCCGGTTTCGATTGGGCCCGGGAGGCCGACTACGACGTCGTCGTGGAGATGGACGCCGACGGCAGCCACGCCCCCGAGCAGCTGCCCCGGCTGCTGGCCGCCCTGGAGCACGCCGACGTCGTCCTGGGCAGCCGCTGGGTGCCCGGCGGGGAGGTCGTCAACTGGCCGCGCTCGCGCGAGCTGCTCTCGCGGGGCGGCAACGCCTGGACCCGGCTGGCGCTCGGGCTGCCGCTCGCCGACGCGACCGGGGGCTACCGGGCCTACCGCCGGGAGGTCCTCGACGCGCTGCCGCTGGCCGAGGTCGCCTCGCAGGGCTACTGCTTCCAGGTCGACCTGGCGTGGCAGGCGTGGCGCGCCGGCCACCGCGTCGTGGAGGTGCCGATCACGTTCGTGGAGCGCGTGCGCGGCGAGAGCAAGATGAGCCGGGCGATCGTCGTCGAGGCGCTCTGGCGGGTGACGTGGTGGGGGCTGCGGAGCCGCCGCTCACGCGGCCAGGCCCGCCAGGCGGTGGAGCGGTGAAGCCCGGGCTGGTGGTCCTTGCCCTCGTGGTCGTGCCGCTCCTGGAGCTTTACGTCCTCATCCAGGTCGGCCAGGTGATCGGCGCACTGCCGACGATCGCCGTGCTCGTCGTGGTGTCGCTGCTCGGCGCGGCGCTCCTGCGCCGGGAGGGCGCCCGCACGTGGCGGGCGTTCCGCGACGCGACGGCGCGCGGGCGGGTGCCGGCGCGGGAGGTGGCGGACGGCGCCCTCGTCCTGCTCGCCGGCGCGCTGCTGCTCACACCCGGTTTCGTCTCCGACGTCGTCGGGCTGCTGCTGCTCGTGCCCCCGGTGCGGGCGGTGCTGCGCCGGGCGCTGACCACGTGGGCCGCGCGCCAACTGCTCGGCGGGGGGCAGGTCCTGCACGACCGGCGCCCGAAGATGCCCTGACACGCCGCGAGCCGCGGCCCCGGGGGGACGCGGCTCGCTGGGCGGAGTGGGTCAGGCCGACTTCTTGCCCGCCCGGTCGGCCTTCAACGCCGCCTTCACCTTGCCCTGGTTGTCGTGCAGCACCGCAAGACGCTCGGCGAGAACTTCCTCGAGCTCGGCGACGCTGCGCCGCTCCAGGAGCATGTCCCAGTGCGTACGTGCAGGCTTGCCCTTCTTCGGCTCGGGCTGTTCGCCGTCGCGCAGCAGCGCCTGCCCGCCGCAGGCCCGGCACTCCCACGACGGGGGCACGTCGGCCTCGGCCGCGAAGGGCATCTCGATGACGTGACCGCGGGGGCAGTCGTAGGTCGCGGACAGCCGGGGGGCGAACTCGGTATGCCGGTCGCTCTCGTAGCTGACCGCCCCGAGGCGTGTACCACGCAGGACGCGGTCGCTCATGGATCCTCCAGAGGGTGTCGCTGACTGCAACGCGTGGGCTGCTGCGAGGATTCCCGCACCCGCCCATCCCCAACCGGCCCGCACCCGAAGCCAGGGTCGGGTATGCCCACAGCTGATCGCAGCCCAGCGGGCACGGTCGGCAAGGTCAGCTGTGCCGACGCCAGGCGGGCGGGACCGGGTGTCAGCGGCCGGAACGGCTCCTCTCCCCCGCCGCCGATAAGACACATTATGTCAAGTGCGGGCGATGCGACACGGCCGGAGCCACAAGCCGCCGCCTCCGCCGCCGCGACCTCTAGCATTCCGCTGTGGCCGCTTTCCTCCCCCCCATCGACACTCTGGTCGAGGCTCACCACGTTGTACTCCGCGGTCGCGGTGCTGCTGCTCGGCCTCGCTGTGCCGGTCACCGCGTCATTCATCATCGCGTCGGTCGTCATCGGACCGGCGCTGACCACGCTGGGTGTCCCGCCCTACGTGGCCTACATGTTCATCTTCTACTACGCCGTGCTCTCGGAGGTCAGTCCGCCGACAGCTCTGTCGGCAGTGGCGGCAGCCGCCGTGACGGGTGGCGACGCCTTCAAGACGATGATGACGACCTGGAAGTACACGCTGCCGGCTTTCCTCGTGCCCTTCGCCTTCGTGCTGTCGCCCAACGGTCGTGGCCTGCTGTTGCAGGGGGCGGTTGTGACGATCCTGTGGACAGTGGCAGCCTCGGCGCTCGGCGTCGCCGCCCTGACCGTGGTCACCGCCGGCTGGCTCACAGAACGCGCTCGCCTACCGGAGCGCGTGCTGTGCGGGGTTGCGGCGGTCTGCCTGCTGTACCTCGAGCCGGTGTGGGTGGCCATCGGGCTGGGTGCCTTCGTCCTCGGGGTGGTGGTGCACCTCATGGGGGTGCGCAGCCGCTCCGGCGACCTGGCATCACGGACCGCGGGCTAGTGCTCCTGCCTGGAATGACGTCGGTGTGAGTTCCTCGTTGTCGCGCGGTGAGTCCGTCAGCGGCCGGCATCGGCGCTCGCCGTCGGGTACCCGGCGAGCAGCGCGCGCACCGAGTCCGGGCCGTCTGCGTCAAGCGCGCGCGCTGCTGTCGCGGCGGCGTCGCCCGCGGACAGCCCCCGGACGGCCTGCTTGACGCCGGGCACCGCCCGCGGCCCGACGCTCAGCTCCCGCACCCCGAGCCCGACCAGGAGCTCAGCGGCCGCCTCGTCCGCCGCCAGCTCCCCGCAGACCGCGACGAGCGCCCGCCCCGCGCCGGCGCAGACCGCGGCGACCAGACGCAGCACGCCGGGGTCGTACGGGTCTGCCAGCCCGGTCACGGCAGCGTTGCCGCGCTCGGCCGCCAAGGCGTACTGCGTCAGGTCGTTGGTGCCGATGCTGAGGAAGTCGACGTACGGCGCGAAGGCGGCGGTCTTGAGTGCGGCGGCGGGCACCTCGACCATCATCCCGACCTGGAGCCCGCTGGGACGCCCGCGGCCGGCCCGGGTGACGGCTGTGTCGAGCTCGCGCCGGGCCGCGAGCAGCTCCGCGAGGCTGCTCACCATCGGGAACATCACGCTGATCGGGGCGTGGTGGGCGACCCGGACGATCGCGAGGAGCTGGTCGGCCAGCAGCCCGGGCACGGCCAGGGACAGCCGCAGGCCGCGCAGGCCGAGGAAGGGGTTGGCCTCGGCCGGGACCGGCAGGTAGGGCAGCGGCTTGTCGCCGCCGACGTCGAGTGTGCGCAGGGTGAGCCGCCGGCCGCCGAAGGCCTGCGTGAGCTCGCGGTAGACGGCCTCCTGCTCCGCGACGTCCGGGGCGTCGGCCCGGTCGAGGAACAGGAACTCGGTGCGGACCAGGCCGGCCAGGTCTGCGCCGTTGTCGGCGGCGAGCCGAGCGTCCTCGACGGAGCCGACGTTGGCGCCGACGTGGACGTCGACGCCGTCGCGGGTACGCGCCGGCTCCGCCGACCGCGCCGCGGCGACCCGGCCGGCCGCGGCAAGCTCCTCCGCCCGACGCTGCAGGCGGGCGAGCACCGCGAGGTCGGGAGCGACGGCGAGCTCGCCGGTCGCGCCGTCCAGCGCCACCAGCGTGCCCTCGGCGGTGCCCAGCACCGCACGTCCCGCGCCGACCACGGCCGGGATGCCCCGGGCCCGGACCAGGATGGCGCTGTGCGAGGTCGGGCTGCCGTGGGCCAGGACCAGCCCAGTGACCCGTGCCGGATCCAGGGCGACGGCCTGGGCGGGAGTCAGGTCGGCGGCGACCAGCACGCCGGTCACGGCGCCGAGGTCGTCGTCGGCGGGGCCGCCGAGCAGCAGGCGCAGCACCTGGTCGCCGACGGCCTCGACATCCGCGGCCCGGGCCTGCAGGTAGGGGTCGGGCAGCGCGAGGAAGGCGGTCTGCACCCGCCGCACCGCCGCGGCCCAGGCAGCGGGCGCGGCCTGCCCCTCGTCGACGCGGCGGCGGGCGTCGCCGAGCAGGTCCTCGTCATCCAGCAGCAGCAGGTGGGCGTCGAAGACCGCGGCCTCCTGCTCGCCGACCTGCCCGGCCGCCGCCGCCCGGGTGCGGCGTACGGTCTCCCGGCAGGCGTCGCGGGCCGCCGTCAGCCGGGCCCACTCCTGCTCCGGATCGCCTGCCGGCCCGGGCTCGTCTCCCGGATCCGAGGGAACCTCCGGCCGGGTTGCGCGCAGCAGCCGGGCCGGGCCGATGGCGATGCCGGGCGAGGCACCGGCCGCCGGCCCGTCGCTCGACCCGCCCGGGGAGGCCGCGGGCACCTGTGCGCTCGTCACCTGCCCGGGCGCCTCGTCGAAGGACCGGCCGGCCAGGGCGACGACGGCGTCCAGCGCCTCGCGGGCGCCCGGTCCGGAGGCCCGCAGCTCCAGCTCATGTCCCGCCAGCGCGCCCAGGGTCGCCACCCGCGACAGGCTCGTCGCGGGCACCCAGCCCGAGCCGCTGGTCGCGTTGCGCACCTCGAGCCCGACGCCGGCCGACTGCGCCTGCTGCACCAGGCGGGCGGCGGGCCGGGCGTGCAGCCCGTGCGGGTTGAGCACCACGAGCGAGGCCGACTCCCCTGCCGGCGCCGCCGCCGGCTCAACCCGGGGGGACGGCGCCGCGACGGCCAGGTGGGACTGCTTGCCCGCCAGGCCGCCGAGCGCCTCGGCAGCCACCTCCTCGCGGGACGCCCCGCCCGCGGCCGCGACGCAGGCGACCACCAGACCCTCGACCAGCGGGGCCGGGCACAGCATCACTCGCGCGCGGGTCTGCTCGTCGAGCAGCTCGAGCGCCAGCTCGGCGGACAGCACCGCGCTGCCGAGGTCCATGAGCACGACGACCCCGTCGCCCCGATCCGCGACGGTGAGGGCGTCCAGGATCGCCGTCGCGTCCGTACCGAAGGCGCCGTCGTCGAGCCCAGCGGCGACCTCGATCGCGACGTCTTGTCCGGCCAGCATCTGCCGGGCCAGCTCGACGGCCGCCTCCGCCAGGCCGCGGCTGTGCGACACCACCACCAGGCCGACGTGGGACAGCGCGGCTCAGCTCCCGCCGGGCAGCGCGAGCGCGGCGGCCTCGAGCAGCAGCGCGGTGGAGGTGGCGCCGGGGTCCTGGTGTCCCACGCTGCGCTCCCCCAGGTAGCTGGCGCGGCCCTTGCGGGCGAGCAACGCGACGGTGCCGTCGCGCCCGTCCCGCGCCGCCGCGGCGGCGGTCGCCAGGGCCTGCTGCAGGGGGGCACCTGCGGCGAGGGCGGTGTCCAGCGCCTCGCATGCCGGCCCGAGCGCGTCGATCATGGTCTTGTCGCCCGGTTCTGCCTTGCCGCGCGCCACGACACCCCCGAGCCCGGCCCGCAGCGCCTGCGCGAACCCGGCCGGGTCGAGTTCGCCGGCTCCCGCCGCGCCGGCCATCCGCAGGAACAGGGTGCCGTAGAGCGGCCCGCTGGCGCCGCCGACCTTGCTGACCAGGGTCATCCCCACCTGCTTGAGCAGCGCCGCGGGGTCCGCCGGCGGTGCGGCGTCGAGCGCGGCGACGACCGCGGAGAGGCCACGGTCCATGTTGGCCCCGTGATCGGCGTCGCCGATCGCCGCGTCGAGCTCGGTGAGGTGGTCGCGCTGCTCCGCCACCAGGCGGCCGAACTCCCGGACCCACGCGCCGAGTGCAGCGACGTCGATGGTCTCGGCCACCCTCAGACTCCCCAGCGCAGCCCGGGCGTCCGCACCGGCGCATCCCACAGCCCCAGCAGGTCCTCGTCCAGCTTCAGCAGCGTCACCGAACAGCCGGCCATGTCCAGGCTGGTGATGTACGGCCCGACCAGCGACCGCACCACGGTCACGCCGGCCCGGTCGAGCAGCGACCGGACCTCGCCGTACAGCAGGTAGAGCTCGAGCAGCGGGGTGGCGCCCAGGCCGTTGACGAAGGCAAGGACGCCGTCGCCGGAGGTGAAGTCCAGATCGGCCAGGATCGGCTCGAGCAGCATCTGCGCCACCTCGCGGGCCGGCGCCACCGGCAGCCGGCTGCGACCCGGCTCGCCGTGGATGCCCACGCCCAGCTCCATCTCCCCCTCGGGGAGGTCGAAGGTCGGCCGGCCCGCCGCCGGCACCGTGCAGGAGGTGAGGGCCATGCCCATGCTGCGGCCCTGCCCGTTCACCTTGCGGGCGAGCCCGGCGATCTCGTCGAGGGGGCGGCGCTGCTCGGCCGCCGCGCCGACGATCTTCTCCAGCAGCACGGTCAGCCCCACCCCGCGGCGACCCGCGGTGTACAAGCTGTCCTGCACGGCCACGTCGTCGTCGATCACGACCGTCGCGACCTGCGCTCCGGATTCGGCCGCCACGATCTCCGCGGCCATCTCGAAGTTGAGGACGTCCCCGGTGTAGTTCTTCACCAGATGCAACACGCCCGCACCGCCGTCGACACCCTGCGTCGCCGCGACGATCTGGTCGGGCACCGGGGAGGTGAACACCTCACCAGCGCAGGCGGCGTCGAGCATCCCCGGGCCGACGAAGCCGGCGTGCAGCGGCTCGTGCCCGGATCCCCCGCCCGACACCAGGCCGACCTTGCCCTGCACCGGGGCGTCACCCCGGAACACCACCCGGTTCTCATGATCAACCCGCAGCTCGGGGTGGGCGGCCGCGACGCCGCGCAGCGCCTCCGCGACGATGTGCGCCGGGTCGTTGATCAGCTTGTCCATGCCTGCTCCTCGCTCGGTCTACCCCGCTCCTGCCCACCTGGGGGCGGCCGGCCCGCGAAGGCTAGGGGTCTGCGGCCCACTCCCACAAGGTCCGTGGCAGGACTCGTGGCTGTCCACGGGGGCGGCCGGCACGACAGGAGCGCGGTATGGACGAGATGCGGATCGGGATCGGCCTGGCCGCGGTGGCGCGCCCCGCCTACATCACGGCGGGTCGGGACCGCGACCTCGGGGAGCACCGGGAGGTGGCTGACCTGGAGCAGCGGACCTGGGCGGTGCTCGACGCCGCCGTCGCCGCCGGTGTCCGCTACGTCGACGTCGCCCGCTCCTACGGCCGGGCGGAGGAGTTCCTGGCCTCCTGGCTGCGGTCCCGGCCCGACGCCGAAGTGCAGGTGGGCTCCAAGTGGGGCTACCGCTACGTCGGCGGCTGGCGGCGCGACGCGGCGACCCACGAGGTCAAGGACCACTCCCTCACCGCCTTCCTGCGGCAGCGGGACGAGACCCACGCGCTGCTCGGCGACCGGTTGACGGTCTACCACGTGCACAGCGCCACTCCCGAGACCGGCGTCCTCGACGACGCGCCGTTGCACGCGGCCCTCGCCGGGCTGCGGGACCGCGGGATCGCCGTCGGCGTCTCCACCTCCGGACCGAGCCAGGCCGAGGTCGTCCGCCGCGCCCTCGAGGTGCGCGTCGACGGCGCGCCGCTGTTCACCTCGGTCCAGGCGACCTGGAACGTGCTCGAGACGTCGGCCGGGCCGGCGCTCGCCGAGGCCGCGGATGCGGGCGCGCGGGTCCTCGTCAAGGAGCCGCTGGCCAACGGTCGCCTCGCGCCGGGCGGCGCCGACCAGGCCCCCGGCTCCCGTCGGGTGCACGCGCTCGCCGCGCAGCTCGGTGTCGGCAGCGACACGCTGTCCCTCGCCGCGGCCCTTGAGCAGCCGTGGACCGGGTGCGTGCTGTCCGGGGCGGTGACCCCGGAGCAGGTCCTCAGCAACGTCGAGGCGACCGGCCTCGAGCTGCCCGCGGGAGCGCTCGCCGAGCTCGCTGGGTTGGCGGAGGAGCCGCAGGAGTACTGGGCGGCCCGGTCCCGCCTTGCCTGGAGCTGAGCGGCCGCGGTCCATCCGCCCGCGGGCCGGCCGTTCGGCATGCGGTTGCTGCGCCCGGCACTGCCGTCGCGGCACTACTAGGGTCCGGGTATGCCAGGGTCGGTGCAGTCGATCGAACGGGCCGCCGCGGTCCTGCGCCTGCTCGCCGGTGGCACCGGTCGGCTGGGCTGCGTGGAGGTCGCCAGCTCCCTCGGGCTGGCCAAGGGCACGGCGCACGGCATCCTGCGCACGCTGCGGGAGGTGGGGTTCGTCGACCAGGACGCCGCGACCGGCAAGTACCTGCTGGGCCAGGGGCTGCTGCAGCTGAGCCCGGGGCACGTCGACGTCAACATGCTGCGCTCGATGGCGCTGAATTGGACCGACGCGCTGGCCGCCCGGGCCGGCGCCACCGTCCGGATCGGGGTGCTCGACGCGGGCGCCGTGCTGGTCGCGCACCACGGCTTCCGGCCGGACGACCCCGCGCAGACGCTGGAGGTCGGCAGCCGGCGGCCGGCGCACGCCTGCGCGTTGGGCAAGGTGCTGCTCGCCTACGACGCCAGCGCCGCCTCCGCGGTGCGGCAGCAGCTCCTGCCCGCGTACACCCGGCGCACGTGCACGTCCCCGCGCGACCTCGCGGCAGCCCTCGCCGAGGTGCGTCGGGTCGGCTGGGCGCTCGAGGCGGAGGAGCTCGAGATGGGCTCGGCGGGGATCGCGGTCCCCATCCGCTACCCCGGCGGCCTGACCGTGGCGGCGGTCGGCATCAGCGGGACGCTCGACCAGCTGTGCGACGGGCACCGGACCCCCCGCCAGGCGCTGCTCGGTCTCGTGCACGATGCTGCCCGGGCGATCTCGCGCGAGATCGCGTCCGGCTAGCCGAGGCCCAGCTCGGGCGTCGCGAGCCGCCCGACGGCAGCAGCACGAGCAGAGCCACGGCGGTGAAGGGACAGCGTGCAGCGCTACGTGGCCGCGGTGGACCAGGGCACGACGTCGACCCGGTGCATCCTGTTCGACCAGCAGGGCCGGCTGGTGTCGGTCGCGCAAGCGGAGCACCAGCAGCACTACCCCCGGCCCGGCTGGGTCGAGCACGACGCCGAGCAGATCTGGCGCAACGTCCAGCGGGTGGTCCCGGAAGCGGTTGCCCAGGCAGGTGCCGCGCCGGAGCAGGTGGTCGCGATCGGCATCGCCAACCAGCGCGAGACGACGGTGGTCTGGGACCGGGCGACCGGCCGGCCGGTGGCCCCCGCGATCGTCTGGCAGGACACCCGCACCAGCGACCTCGTGCTCAGACTGGCCGGCGATGAAGGCCCGGACCGCTTCCGGGACTGCTGCGGGCTGCCGCTGGCGCCCTACTTCGCCGGGCCCCGGCTGACCTGGCTGCTCGAGCACACCCCGGGCCTGCGGGAGCGGGGTGAGCGCGGCGAGGTGCTGTTCGGGACGATGGAGTCCTGGCTGGTCTGGAAGCTCACCGGCGGCCCGGACGGCGGCGTGCACATCACCGACGTGACCAACGCCAGCCGCACCATGCTCATGGACATCGCGTTGCTGGCCTGGGACGACGACCTGCTCGCCGCGATGGCCGTCCCGCGGGTGATGCTGCCGCAAATCCGCTCGTCCAGCGAGGTCTACGGCGTCGCGACGACGGTGCTGCCGGGCACGCCGATCGCCGCGGCGCTCGGCGACCAGCAGGCCGCGCTGTTCGGCCAGACCTGCTTCGCGTCGGGCGAGGCCAAGTGCACCTACGGCACCGGCAGCTTCCTGTTGCTCAACACCGGCGAGGAGATCGTCCGGTCCCGCAACGGGCTGCTCACCACGGTCGGCTACCAGCTCGGGACCGAACCCGCCCGTTACGCACTCGAGGGCTCGATCGCCGTCACCGGCTCACTCGTCCAGTGGTTCCGGGACGGTCTCGGCCTGATCGCCAGCGCCCCGGAGATCGAGACGCTGGCACTGACGGTCGACGACAACGGCGGCTGCTACATCGTCCCGGCCTTCTCCGGCCTGTTCGCGCCGCACTGGCGCAGCGAGGCACGGGGAGTGATCGTCGGGCTCACGTCGTACGTCACGAAGGGCCACCTGGCCCGCGCGGTGCTGGAGGCCGTCGCCTGGCAGACCCGCGAGGTGGTCGACGCGATGGACAGCGACTCCGGCCTGCGGTTGGCGATGCTGCGCGTCGACGGCGGGATGGTCGCCGACCACCTGCTCATGCAGACCCTCGCCGACGTGCTGGACGTCCCCGTCGTACGCCCGATGGTGCGCGAGACGGTCTCGCTGGGCGCCGCCTACGCCGCCGGCCTCGCCGTCGGCTACTGGCCCGACCTCGAGGGGCTGCGGCGCAACTGGCACCGGGCCGGCCAGTGGATGCCGGCGATGGACCCGCGGCGGCGGGAGCGGGAGTACGAGAACTGGTCGCGCGCGGTGGCGCGCACCCTGGACTGGGTCCGCCCCCCCGCCGAGGGCGACGGCTGAGCCGGCCGGGCTCGGGCTCCCCGGGCGGGCGGGTCAGGAGACCGGGACGGCATCGGCGGCGGCCAACCGGGCGGCGTCGGCGACCGCGTCGTCCGGCTGCTGCTGGGAGTTGCGCTCGGCCGCCACCCGCTCGGCGTACAGCCTGACCTCCCGCTGCACCTGCTCCTCGTCCCACCCGAGCACGCCGGCCATGAGCCGCGCGCAGGGCTCGGCAGCGGTCAGGCCTCGGTCCCAGGTCTCGATGGACAGCCGGGTGCGCCGGGCGAGCACGTCGTCGAGGTGCCGGGCGCCCTCGTGCGACGCCGCGTAGACCACCTCGACCCGCAGGTAGTCCTCGCTGCCCTCCAGCTGCTCACCGAGGCTCCGGTCCTGCGCGACCAGTGCGAGGAGGTCGTAGATGAGGGTGCCCTGCCGGTGCAGGAGGTGCTCGATGCGCGCGACGTGCAGCCCGGACTCCACAGCGAGCACGTGCCGCTGGTTCCACAGCGCGACGTAGCCGTCCGCACCGACCAGCGGCACCTCGTCGGTCACCGACTCCGGCACCCGGCCGTCCAGGGCGCGGCTCGCCTCGTCCACCGCGTCCTTGGCCATCACCCGGTACGTCGTGTACTTGCCACCCGCCACGACGACCAGGCCGGGTGCCGGGTGGGCCACGACGTGCTCGCGCGACAGCTTGCTCGTGGCCTCGGACTCCCCCGACAGCAGCGGCCGCAGCCCGGCGTAGACACCCTCCACATCGGCGGAGGTGAGCGGCGTCCGGAGCACCGCGTTGACGTGGTCGAGGACGTAGTCGATGTCCCTGGCCGTCGCCGCCGGATGCGCCTTGTCGTAGGTCCAGGGGGTGTCGGTCGTGCCGACGATCCAGTGCCTGCCCCACGGGATGACGAACAGCACGCTCTTCTCGGTGCGCAGGATGAGCCCGGTGCTGGACGGGATCCGGTCGCGGGGCACCACCAGGTGGACGCCTTTGCTGGCCGTGACGTGGATCTGGCCGCGGCCGCCGACCATCTCCTGCGTGTCGTCGGTCCACACGCCGGTGGCGTTGATGACCTGCTTGGCCTGGACGTCGAACTCGTGCCCGGTCTCGAGGTCGCGCAGCCGGCCTCCGGTGACCCGTTCGCCCTGCCGCAGGAAGGTGACGACCTTGGTGCGGTTGGCGCAGGCCACCCCGTACGCGGCCGCGGTACGGGCGATCATCATGACGTGCCGGGCGTCGTCGACCTGGCCGTCCCAGTACTGCACGGCACCGGTCAGGCTGTCGGGCTTGAGGCAGGGCGCGGCGCGCAGCGCGCCGCGCCGGGTCAGGTGCCGGTGGTGCGGCATGCCCCTCGACCGCCCGGACAGCAGCGCCATCGTGTCGTACAGCGCAATGCCGGCGCCGACGTAGGGCCGCTCCCACCCGCGGTGGGCGAGCGGGTAGAGGAAGGACACCGGCCGGGCGAGGTGCGGTGCGAGCCGCTGCAGGTGCAGGCCGCGTTCGGCGAGGGCCTCCCGCACCAGCCCGAAGTCGAGCATCTCCAGGTAGCGCAGGCCGCCGTGCAGCAGCTTGCTGGAGCGGCTCGACGTGCCGCTGGCCCAGTCGCGGGCCTCGACCATCCCGACGCGCAGCCCGCGGGTGACCGCGTCGAGGGCGCAGCCGGTGCCCACCACACCGCCGCCCACCACGAGCACGTCCAGCTCCCCGGCCGCCAGCTCCACCAGGGCACGGGCCCGGGCTTCCTGGGACAGGGCGCTGCTGCGCGCCGGGATCTTGGTCACTGCACGTCAACCCAATCGAGAGTGCGCTCCACGGCCTTCTTCCACCCTGCGTAACCCGCCTCGCGCTGCTCCTCGCTCCAGGTCGGCGTCCAGCGCTCGTCCTCGTTCCAGTTCTCCCGCAGCTCGTCGGTGTTGCCCCAGAACCCCACGGCCAGCCCCGCCGCGTAGGCCGACCCCAGCGCCGTGGTCTCGGCCACGACCGGCTTGCTCACCGGCACGCCGAGGATGTCGGCCTGCAGCTGCATGCACAGCGTGTTGGCGGTGACGCCGCCGTCGACCTTGAGGACGTCGAGGTCGACCCCGGAGTCCTTGGCCATCGCCTCCACCACGTCGCGGCTCTGGTAGCAGATCGCCTCCAGCGTCGCCCGGGCCAGGTGGGCGTTGGTGTTGAACCGGGACAGCCCCACGATCGCCCCGCGGGCGTCGGAGCGCCAGTAGGGGGCGAACAGGCCCGAGAACGCGGGGACGAAGTACACCCCGCCGTTGTCGTCCACCTGCCGTGCCAGCGACTCGCTCTGCGCCGCCCCGCTGATGATCCCGAGCTGGTCGCGCAGCCACTGCACGGCGGAGCCGGTGACGGCGATGGAGCCCTCGAGCGCGTAGACCGGCTTGCTGCCGGCGAACTGGTAGCAGACGGTGGTCAGCAGCCCGGCCTTGGACCGGACGAGGTCCTCTCCGGTGTTGAGCAGCATGAAGTTGCCGGTGCCGTAGGTGTTCTTCGCCTCCCCCGGCGCGAAGCAGACCTGCCCGACGGTGGCTGCCTGCTGGTCGCCGAGCACGCCGGTGAGCGGCACCTCGCCGCCGAGTGGGCCCTTCACCCGGATGACGCCGTAGCCCTCCGGGTCGGAGGAGGGGCAGATCTTCGGCAGCATCGAGCGCGGGATGTTGAAGAAACTGATGAGCTCGTCGTCCCAGTCCAGGGTCTCGAGGTTCATGAGCATCGTGCGGCTGGCGTTGGTCACGTCGGTGACGTGCCGGCCGCCGTCAATGCCGCCGGTGAGGTTCCAGGTCACCCACGTGTCGGTGTTGCCGAAGATGGCGTCACCGCGTTCCGCGGCGGCACGTACGCCGTCGACGTTGTCCAGAATCCACTGCACCTTGCCCGCGGAGAAGTACGTGGCGGGCGGCAGCCCGGCCTTCTGCCGGATGACGTCGCCCTTGCCCTCGCGCTCCAGCGCGGAGGCGATGCGGTCGGTGCGGGTGTCCTGCCAGACGATCGCGTTGTAGTAGGGCCGGCCGGTCTTGCGGTCCCAGACCACGGCGGTCTCGCGCTGGTTGGTGATGCCGCAGGCGGCGAGGTCGGTGGCGGACAGGCCCTTGCTGTCCATGGCCGAGCGCATCACCGAGACGGTGCGCTCCCAGATCTCCACCGGGTTGTGCTCCACCCAGCCGGCCTGCGGGAGGATCTGCTGGTGCTCGAGCTGGTACTTGCCCTGCTCGTTGCCGGCGTGGTCGAAGATCATGAAGCGGGTGCTGGTGGTGCCCTGGTCTACGGCTCCGACGAAGTCAGCCACGGGTCTCGGTCCTTGCCTCGGGAGCGGCGCCGGCCGACCGACCCTGCGCGTGGGCGTCATGGGTGCGGTCGTGCCCGAGCGCCTTGTCGACGTCGGGGTCGGTCACCGCGCGGCCGGGCTCCTGCTCGCTGTCGTCGATCGGCAGGTGCCGGCCGACGAGCACGTCGTACAGCCCCGCGCCGAGCACGCCGCCGAGGAACGGGCCGAGGATCGGCACCCAGAAGTAGAAGTTGCCGTACTGGTCGCGCCAGGCCTCGCCGTAGCCGGTGAGGAACGAGGCCAGCCGGGGACCGAAGTCGCGGGCGGGGTTGATGGCGTAGCCCGCGTTGGTGCCGAGGGAGAAGCCGATGGCCACGACGATGAAGCCGACGATGAGCGGGGCCAGGTTGGCTGCGGGGGCGGAGCTGCGGGCGTCGGTGACGGCCAGGATGAGGAACAGCAGGACGGCGGTGCCGATGACCTGGTCGCGGAACGCCCCGCCGGTGCCGATCGGCAGCTCGCCGTTGCCGGGCAGGGTGGAGAACACCCCCTGCGACTTGATGGTGTGCCCGGGGTCGATCTTCGCGAGCATCTCGCTGTAGTTCCACCGGATGACCAGCGCGGCGACAAAGGCGCCCGCGGTCTGGGCGAGCGCGTACGGGGCGACCTTGGCCCAGGAGAAGCCGCGGAACAGCGCCAGCGCGACGGTGACCGCGGGGTTGAGGTGGGCGCCGCTGATCCGGGCCGAGACGTAGACGCCGAGCGTCACGGCCAGGCCCCACGCCCAGGCGATGCTGTCGTGATCGCCGATGCCGCCGGCGACCACCTGCGCGACGACGCCGAGGCCGATCAGCAGCAGGATGAAGGTGCCGGCGAACTCCGCCGCGAGCTCACCCGCCAAGGTGTGTGGCTTCAGCCGTTCTGTCACGTCTCCTCCAAGGGGACCGGTCCACGGCCGGCCGCGACGCGCGGCCGGTGGCGGGAACGTAAGAGTCCGGCAACCCGCGGGCAACCACCGGCGTTCGGCATTGTCGAACGATGGCCCTCGCCGGACGATGGTGCGCGTCGCCGGTGGGCAGAGAGGGGCCATGACGACTCCCCCTGCTCCGGCGCGCGTCGCCGACCACCCGTCGCCGGACTGCTGGCTCACCGACATGGACGGCGTCCTGTGGCACGAGGGCCAGGCACTGCCGGGGGCCGCCGACTTCCTCGCCCGGCTCACCGAACGGGAGCGCCGCTTCCTCGTCCTGACCAACAACTCGACCTTCACGCCTCGCGACCTGGCCGCCCGCCTGGCCCGGGCCGGTCTGCACGTGCCGGAGGAGGCCATCTGGACCTCGGCGCTGGCCACGGCCGACTTCCTGTCCCGGCAGCTGCCACGCGGATCGGCGTACGTCGTCGGCGAGGCCGGGCTGACGACCGCGCTGCACGAGGCGGGCTACACCCTCACCGACGGCGACCCGGACTACGTCGTGGTCGGCGAGACCCGGACGTACTCGTTCGAGGCCATCACCACCGCGATCCGCCTCATCGGGCGCGGGGCCCGCTTCATCGCCACCAACCCGGACGCCACCGCGCCGAGCGCCGAGGGCCCGCTGCCGGCGACCGGCGCGGTGGCTGCGCTCATCTCCCGGGCGACCGGCGCCGCGCCGTACTTCGTCGGCAAGCCCAACCCGATGATGTTCCGCAGCGCGATGAACCGCATCGACGCGCACTCCGAGACCACGGTCATGGTCGGGGACCGGATGGACACCGACGTTGTGGCAGGGATCGAGGCCGGCCTCGGCACGATCCTGGTGCTGACCGGCTCGACCCGCGCCGAGGAGGTCGGCCGCTACCCCTACCGCCCCGGCCGGATTCTCGACTCGATCGCGGACGTGGTCGCCCTCGTGTGAGGGTGGGTGGCCAGCCAGGTGTGGTGTGGAGCACACTGCCTCTGGCTGCGCCACAGACCCAGAGCGCTGGCCGGAACCGGAGGACCGCATGGCAGGCAACAGAGGCGTCGCGTACATCGAGCCCGGCAAGGTCGAGGTGCACGAGACCGACTACCCCAAGCTCGAGCTGCTGGACGGGCCGGGCGTCAACCCGGCCAACGTGGGCCGCAAGCTCAACCACGGCGTCATTCTCAAGACCGTGACCACCAACATCTGCGGCAGCGACCAGCACATGGTGCGCGGACGCACGACGGCGCCGCCCAACCTTGTGCTCGGCCACGAGATCCTCGGCGAGGTGATCGAGAAGGGCTCCGACGTGGAGTTCATCCAGGTCGGGGACATCTGCTCGGTGCCGTTCAACATCGCCTGCGGCCGATGCCGCAACTGCAAGGAGGGCAAGACCGGCATCTGCCTCAACGTCAACCCGGCCCGACCGGGGGCGGCGTACGGCTACGTCGACATGGGTGGCTGGGTCGGCGGGCAGGCGGAGTACGTCACCGTGCCGTACGCCGACTGGAACCTGCTGCGCTTCCCCGACCGCGACCAGGCGCTGGCGAAGGTCCTGGACCTGACCATGCTGTCGGACATTTTCCCGACCGGGTTCCACGGCGCGGTCACCGCCGGCGTGAAGCCGGGCTCCACGGTCTACATCGCCGGCGCCGGACCGGTCGGGCTGGCCGCGGCCGTCGGTGCCCAGCTGCTCGGTGCCGCGGTGGTCATCGTCGCTGACCTCGTCGAGCAGCGGTTGGCCCAGGCCCGCAGCTTCGGCTGCGAGACCGTCGACGTGTCCAAGGGCTCCCCGCAGGACCAGATCGAGCAACTGCTGGGCGTCCCCGAGGTGGACGCGGCGGTCGACGCGGTCGGCTTCGAGGCCCGCGGGCACGGCGAAGGGGCCGGCCAGGAGGCGCCCGCGACGGTCCTCAACTCGCTCATGGAGGTCACCGCGGCGGGTGGCGCGATCGGCATCCCGGGCCTGTACGTCACCGGTGACCCGGGCGGCATCGACGAGGCCGCGAAAGTCGGCGCGCTGTCGCTGAGCCTGGGCACCGGCTGGGCGAAGTCCCTGTCGTTCACCACCGGCCAGTGCCCGGTGATGCGCTACAACTACGGGCTCATGCAGGCGATCCTGCACGACAAGGTGCAGATCGCGAAGGCCGTCAACGCCACCGTCATCTCGCTCGACGAGGCGCCGCAGGGCTACGCCGACTTCGACCAGGGCGCGGCCAAGAAGTACGTCATCGACCCGCACGGGATGGTCGCCTGACCGGGAGGCACCCGTCCGACGGTGCGTCGGCGGCCGACCCGGACCCCCGGGCCGGCCGCCGACGCGCCGGCCGCGACACCGACCCGGCCACCCCACCTGGCCCGGGACGATTCCGCCCGGCCGGCACCGGCAGCCCGCCGCTGCCGGCGGAGCCACCGGCGGATTCCCCGTCAGGTCGGGGTCCCGCCGGCCTGCGGCTCGCGCCGGTGGCCACCGGGCTGTACGACGACCTGCGGCTGGTCCCGCTGCTGCGGCGCCTGCTGACCCACACCGGCCAGGTGCTCGACGTCGGCGCCGGCGCGATCTCGCTCATGGAACCGTCCGGGGAGCGCTACTCCAAGCGGGCCGAGGTCGGGGCGGCCTGTCAGCTCGGTCGGAGCTTCCCGCTCGATCAGGGCATCACCGGCCAGGTGGTGGCGCGACGGCGGCCGGTCGTCCTGGACCGGTACAGCGACCTGCTGACCGGGCACCTGCCCGCGACGCACCCTGCGGCCGACGGGGCGGTCGCCGCGGTCCCGATCTGGTGGCGCGGGGACGTGATCGGCACCAACGTCGCCTTCGCCGGGCGGCGGCGCCGGTTCACGGCCCGGGAGGTCGACGAGCTGGAACTGCTGAGCCAGGTCGGGGCAGCCGCCATCGTGGCGGCGGGGGCCGCCGACCCGTCGCTGGCGCACCTGTCCCGCCACGACCATCGCGGCAGCCGGGACAGCGGGGCACCGGTGGTGGTGACCGAGGCCGGACCGACCCGGCCACTGGCCGAGGCCACCGCCGAGGTGGTGGCGGACCTGGTGGACCTCGCGGAGCGGGCAGTCGCCGCCGGCCCTCCGTCGGGTCCGCTGCGGGTCGCGGTCGTCTACCGGCGGGACGGCCTGCGGCTGCTGGCCTACGACGGGCGCCCGCACCCGGGGGCGGACCTGCTGGTCGATCCCCTCGGCGCGGGAACCCGGACGTGGCAGGAGCGGGTGGTCACCGCAGGCGGCGAGGTGACGGTGGAGCAGGTGCCCGGCTGGGGGGTGCTGGTGCGCGCCGACCTGCCCTACCAGCCCACCGGTGCGCAGGCGCCGTCAGAACCGCCGCCGCCCGTGCCTGCCCGGGATCACCCGCTGACGCCCCGGGAGCGGGAGACCCTGGCACTGCTGGCCCGCGGACTGAGCGACCGGCAGATCGCCGAGGCTCTCGTTCTCTCGCGCAAGACCGTGGAGAAGCACGTCGGAGCCGTGCTGCGCAAGACGGGCACAACCAGCCGGACCGCCGCCGTCGTGCACTGCCTCGAGCGGGGCTGGTTGCCGCCGCCCGCTGCAGGCCAGGACGGCCGAGCCACCGGGACAGCTGGGTCACCAGGACCGCCGAGCCACCGGGACAGCTGAGACCCGGGTCACAGTTGGGGGCTTTCCCCCATGTCCCCGCGCGGTGTCCCGGGCTTCACTCGCCGGGCGCTGCCGGCCCCCTGAACACCCGGCCGAGAACCCCGCCAGGAGAACCCTTGCCCGTCGTCGCTATGAAGGACATCCTCGACCGCGCGTTCGCCGAGCGCTACGGGGTCGCCGCCTTCAACATCATCAACGACCTCAGTGTCGAGGCGGTCCTGGCGGCCGCCGTCGAGGAGAACTCACCGGTCATCCTTCAAACCTCGGTGAAGACGGTCCGGATGTACGGCCGGAGCACGCTGTTCGGCATCGTCCAGGCGATGGCGCACGACGTGCCGGTGCCGGTGACCCTGCACCTCGACCACTGCCCCGAGCGCTCGGTCATCAGCGACTGCCTAGCGGGCGGCTGGAACTCCGTGCTGTTCGACGCCCACGAGCTCGAGGTCGCGGACAACCTGGCCCAGACGACCGAGGTCGTCGCCGAGGCGCACGCTCGCGGAGCGCACGTCGAGGGCGAGATCGAGGGGATCCAGGGGGTGGAGGACGGCATCGGCTCCGACGAGGCCTCCAAGCAGCAGAGCCTGGAGGTGGCGGTCGACTTCATCCAGAAGACCGGCGTCGACTGCTTCGCGCCGGCGATCGGCAACGCGCACGGCCAGTACGCCTCGGCCCCCGTGCTCGACCACCAGCGGGTCACCGACCTCGTCGAGGCGACGGGGGTGCCGATGGCCCTGCACGGCGGCACCGGGCTGTCGAGCGAGCAGTTCCAGGACCTCATCGGACGCGGCTGCGCCAAGGTCAACATCTCCACGGCTCTCAAGGAGAGCTACATGAAGGCGAGCCTTGCGTTCCTGCGCGGCGCCGAGGAGAAGGGCAAGTGGGACCCGCCTTCGCTGTTCACCCACCAGCGCACGGCCATCCTGGAGATGGCGCAGCAGCACCTGCGCCTGTTCGGCAGCGCCGGGCGGGCTTGGTGACGGCGCTCGTCTTCGACTGCGACGGGGTGCTCGCCGACACCGAGCGCTACGGCCACCTCCCGGCGTTCAACGCCACCTTCGAGGAGTTCGGGCTCCCGGTCCGGTGGAGCGAGGACGCCTACGCCGAGCGGCTCACCATCGGTGGCGGCAAGGAGCGCATGGCCAGCCTGTTCCGCGACCCCGAGCTCGTCTGGACGGCGGGCCTGCCGACGGGCGAGCAGGAGCGCGCCGAGCTGCTCGCGCAGTGGCACCGGACCAAGACGGCGCGCTTCAAGGCGCTCGTGCAGGAGGGCAAGATCCCGGGCCGCCCCGGCATCGCCCGCGTCATCCGCGCCGGGCTCGACGCCGGCTGGACCGTGGCGGTGGCCTCGACGTCGGCCGAGGAGTCCGTACGCGCTGTCCTGCAGCACGCGGTGGGGGTGGAGACCGCCGACCGCATCCCGCTGTTCGCCGGTGACGTCGTCCCGGCCAAGAAGCCGGACCCCGCGATCTACCTGCTGGCCGTGCGCAGCCTCGGCCTCGACCCCGCCGACACCCTGGTCGTCGAGGACTCCCGCAACGGCATGCTGGCGGCGACCCGCGCGGGGCTGCCGTGCCTCGTCACGGTGAACGGCTACACCGAGCAGGAGACGTTCGACGAGGCGGTGCTCGTGGTCTCCGAGCTCGGCGACCCCGGTCGGCCGCCCGTCCGGGTGCTCGCCGACCGGGCCGGCGTGAGCCACGACGGGCACCTCGACCTCGTCGACCTCGACGAGCTGCGGGCCTGCCTCGGCACCCGGCCCGCGGCCTCCCCGCACGAACCCCCAGGACAGGTCAACGACCCCGGAGAGGCAGGTACCGCGTGAGCGGGGCAGCGCTGCAGCAGGTGGAGCTCGTCGTACGCACGATCGCCCAGACCGCCGTGGACAACGAGAAGTACTTCTCCGACCTGGACGCGGTGGTCGGCGACGGTGACTTCGGCTACTCGCTGGCCCGCGGTTTCGAGAAGGTCCTCGCCGGCTGGGACGACCTCGACAGGGCCGACGCCGGCACCTTCCTCAAGAAGACCGGAATGATCATCACCTCGCGGATCGGGGGGACCTCCGGCCCGATCTGGGGGACCGCGTTCATGAAGGCGGGGATGACGTGCGGGACGGTCGAGGAGCTCACCGGCGAGCAGGTCGTCGCCATGCTCCGCGCGGCCACCGACGGCATCAAGGCCCGCGGCCAGTCCGACGTGGGCGACAAGACGCTGCTCGACGCGCTGGTCCCCATGACCGACCGCATCGAGCAGGAGCTGACGTCCGGCGCTGACCCGCGGCAGGTGCTGGCCGCCGCCGTCACGGCCGCCCGGGAGGCGGCAGAGGCCACCACCGACATGGTCGCCAGGCGCGGACGGGCGTCCTACACCGGCGAGCGGAGCAAGGGCTCCGTCGACGCCGGAGCGATGGCGGTGGCCGTCATCGTCGAGCAGATCCAGGCAGCGTGGCCAACACAGGGAGCATCATGAAGAAATTCGTCAACGACCCGAAGCAGTTCGTGCCCGAGATGCTCGAGGGGCTCGCGCTGGCCAACCCGGTCACCCTGCGGTACGTCCCGGAGTACAACCTGGTGATGCGGACCGACGTGCCGCGCGAGGACAAGGTGTCCATCGTCCAGGGGTCCGGCTCCGGACACGAGCCGGCTCACGTCATGGTGGTGGGCAAGGGCATGCTCGACGCGGCCTGTCCCGGCGACGTCTTCGCCGCCCCGCCGATGGACTACGTGTACGAGACGACCAAGCTCCTGTCGTCGCCCAAGGGCGTGCTGCTGCTGGTCAACAACTACACCGGCGACCGGATGGCCTTCGACATGGGCAAGGAGATGGCGGAGTCCGAGGGCATCCGGGTCGAGATCCTCACGATCAACGACGACGTCGCCGTCAAGGACTCCACCTACACGATCGGCCGGCGCGGCGTCGCCGGCAACTTCTTCGTCATCAAGGCGGTCGGCGCCGCCTCCGAGCAGGGCGCCGACCTCGACGAGGTGCTGCGCATCGGCCGCAAGGTCAACGACGTGACGCGCACCATGGGCGTCGCCCTGACCGCCTGCACGCCGCCGGCGAAGGGGTCGGCGCTGTTCGAGCTCGGCGCGGACGAGATCGAGATGGGCGTGGGCATCCACGGCGAGCCCGGTCGCGAGCGCAAGAAGCTCACGAACGCCGACGCCATCGTCGATGAGCTGCTCGAGGCGGTCGTCACCGACCTGCCGTACAGCTCCGGCGACAAGGTCGCTCTGATGATCAACGGTCTGGGCGGGACGCCGATCAGCGAGCTGTACATCCTCTACCGGCGCGCCCACCAGCAGCTCGCCGAGCGGGGCATCACGGTCACCCGCAGCTACGTGAACGAGTACTGCACCTCCCTCGACATGGCCGGTGCCTCGCTCACCCTGGTGCGGCTCGACGAGGAGATCGACGCCCTGCTGGGCGCGCCGGCGGAGGTCCCCGTCCGGGTCTTCTGAGCACGCCTCCACCGCGCCGGGCGAGCCCGCCCGCACGGACCCTTCCTCCCCTGGAGTTCCCATGAGCAGACAGATCACCCTGGCGCAGGCCGAAGCCATCGTCGAGGCGTGCAAGGCCGAGGCGCAGGCCGTCGGGCAGCCGATGAACATCGCCGTGGTCGACGACGGCGGCAACCTCGTCGCCTTCGTCGCGATGGACGACACCAAGCTCATCGGTCTTGACATCTCCCAGAAGAAGGCGCTGACCGCCGTCTACTTCCAGACCGACACCCAGGACCTGGCCGCCCTGGTGCAGCCGGGTCAGCCGCTGTTCGGCATCGAGTCGACCACCGGAGGGCGGCTCGTGGTGTTCGGTGGCGGAGTGCTCCTGCGCACCGCCGACGGCGCGGTCGCCGGCGGCGTCGGCGTCAGCGCGGGCACGGTCGAGGAGGACCACCAGGTGGCCGACGCCGGCCGTCAGGCCTTCTCCCCCGCCGGCTGAGGCCTGGGCCGGCCGGCTCGCGGGTGGGATCGATCGGCAGGGCCGGGGCGGGCATCCGCCCCCGCCCTGCCGATCGGCAGGACCAGCAGGAGCAGCAGGCAGGCGAGCGCGTAGCTGCTCTCCGCGACGACGACGAACGGGCCGTGCGCGAGGTGCTCGCCGAGCCGGGTGCGCACGTGGTCGGGCAGCGAGCTGGCGAACAGGGTCCCGACGCCGGTGGCCGCCCACAGCCAGCGCCGGTCGGTGGCCCCGGCGGCGACGAGCACGGCCAGCGCCGGCACCACCCACCACAGATGGTGGGTCCAGGTGATCGGGCTGACCAGCCCACCGGTCAGGCCGGTGAGGGCGAGCGCGGCGAGGTCGTCGCCCGCCCGCACGGCCCGGACCGCCCGGGTCAGCCCGACCGCTCCGACGACCGCGACGAGGGCGAGCCAGGGCACGAGGGGTCGGGTCGGCGCGTCGGTGAGCCGGGCCAGGACACCGGACAGCGCCTGGTTGGCCGCGACGTCGGTGCGTCCCACCCGCGAGGTGTCGAACAGGGTCTGCGTCCAGAACTCCAGCGACGTCCCCGGAGCCAGGACGAACGCCGCCACGGTGGCGAGCGCACCGACGGCCAACGCGTTGAGCGCCGCCCGCGGCCTGGCGGCCGCGAGCATCACCATGAGCACGGCCGGGGTCAGCTTGACCGCCGCCGCGAGCCCCGTCCCGACGCCCGCCCAGCGGCTCCCCCGGCGCAGCGCCTCGACATCGAGGACGACCAGCCCGACGAGCAGCAGGTTGACCTGCCCGAAGCCGACCGTGTCGCGCACCGGCTCGAGCAGGCACACCAGCGGCACGGCGCAGGCCGTGGCGTAGCCGGTCGACCAGCCGTGCCGCGGGGCGACCCGGGCGGCGAGCCACCACGTCGTGACCGTGATGACTGCGCCGTCCGCGACAACGGTGAGCGCCTGCGCCAGCCACAGCGGCAGCACGGCGACGGGCAGCATGGCGAGGGCGGCGAACGGCGGATAGGTGAAGCCGTACGCCGTGCCGGGCTGGACGTAGTCGTAGAGCGGTGTGCCGCCCACCCACGACCGCACCGCGCCCGCGTAGACCTTGAGGTCGAAGGTCCCGTGGTCGTCGGCGAGCAGCACGAGGGCGAGCAGCGCACCGACCGCCAGCCCGGCGGGCAGGGCCAGTGCCCAGGGAACGCGCTGCGGCCCACCGGTGTTCGGCCCGGCAGGGCCGTGCGAGGCTCGCTGGGTGGGGCCTCGCCCGCTCCGGGGTCGCCGGGTCAGGACGGCCGCGGCCGCTGGCAGCACCCGCGCACCTCCCCGACCGGCTCCCCCGGCGGGGCCGCACCGTGTGCAGCGTAGGACGCGCGGCGCGGAAGACCCGGGAGGCGACGCGCCGGTCGTACGCTCGCGCGGTGCTGCCCTCCGCCCGTCGCGCCCGCGTCGTGGTCACGCTCGTGGTGGGCGCGCTGCTGCTCGCCGGGACCCTCGTCGGGCAGGACGACGACTTCCCCTTCGGACCCTTCCGGATGTACAGCACCCGCGACGACCCCGACGGGGTGGTCCGCTCCGCGCGGGTCGAGGCGGTCGACGCCCGCGGCAGGATACTCGTCGTCCCCGACGCGGCGACCGGACTACGCCGGGCAGAGATTGAGGGCCAGGCCGCCCGGTTCGCCCTCGAGCCGGCCCTGCTCGGCGAGGTGAGCAGGGCCCACGACCGGCTGCACCCGGACGAGCCGGCGTACGACGTGGTGCGGGTCGTCATGACCGACACCGCGCTGCGCGACAGCCGCCCGACGGGCGTCCTGCGCGAGCAGGTCGTGGCGACCTGGAGCCGGCAGTGACCGGGACCCTGCGGTGGAGCTCAGCGCCCCCGGGCTGGCGCCGGGTCACCGGCTGGCTGCTGGCCCCCGGTCCGGTGGCGCGGGTCGCGTGGCTGCGGGTGCTCGGCTACCTGTTCGTGCCGGTGGACGTGCTGCTCACCACCCCGTGGGTGGCCGCGCACGCCGCCGTGCCCGTCAGCCTGTACGAGCCGCTGCGCCTTGCCCGGCTGCTGCACCTGCCGGCGCCCGGCCCCTGGGTGGAGCTGCTGCGCTGGGCACTGGTCGCCGGCGCCCTGGCCTGCGCGTTCGCCGCGGCCCGCGACCGGCTGCCCGCCGCGGCCGGCTGGCTGGTCGCCGTGGCCTACCTGGAGTGGATGCTCGTCGGCTTCAGCTACGGCAAGGTCGACCACGACCGCTTCGGCTTCCTGGTGCTGCTGTTCGTGCTGCCGACCGTCGGCCGGGCGGGGCTGCGCGACCGCCGGGACACCGAGGCCGCCGGGTGGGCACTGCGCACGACTGCCCTCGCCGTCGTCGCGACCTACACCCTGTCGGCGCTGGCCAAGCTCCGGTTCGGCGGGCTGGACTGGGTGGACGGCGCCACTCTCAGCCGGGCGGTCGTGCGCCGGGGTACGCCGCTGGCCACCCCGCTGCTCGACCACGCCTGGGTGCTGCACGTGTTCCAGTACGTCCTCATGGGTGTCGAGCTGTGCGTCGCGCCGCTGCTGCTCGTGCGGTGGCGTCGCCCGCAGCTGACCTGGGTGCTCACCACTGGCTTCCTCGGCTTCCACCTGATGACCTTCGCGACGATCTCGATCATCTTCCTGCCGCACTGCGTGGCGCTGCTCGCCCTGCTTCCCCTCGAGCGGCTGCCGGAGCTGCGGCGGCGGCGGGTGCCGGTGTCACCATGAGGCCACTGGCGATCTTCGACCTCGACGGGACGCTGGCCGACGTACGGCACCGGCTGCACCACCTCGAGCGCCGCCCGAAGGCGTGGGACGCCTTCTTCGACGCCGCCCGCGACGACCCGCCCCTGCCGACCGGGGTGGCGCTCGCCCGGCAGAGCGCGGGCGACTGCGACGTCGCCTACGTCACCGGCCGGCCTGAGCGCTGCCGCGCCGACACCCTCGGGTGGTTGCGCCAGCACGGGCTGCCGGAGGGCACCCTGGCGATGCGCATCCCCGGGGACCGTCGTCCGGCGCGGGCCGCGAAGGTGCAGCTGCTGCAGCGGCTGGCCCGCGAGCGGACCGTGGCGGTCGTGGTCGACGACGACGAACAGGTCTGCGACGCCTACGAGCGGGCGGGCTGGCCGGTGTTGCGGGCCCGGTGGCAGGACACCTCTGCCGTCCTCCGCGAGGCGCAGGAGGCGGACGGTCGCACCTGACGGAGCCTGACCACCCGTTCGGGTGATGCGAACCCACAGTCCGTATGTTCAGTGCACCGGGAAAGGCACCGAAGAGCACACTAGACGAGCCCACCCTGATGACCCAGGAGCACGAGATGTGCACACACTCCCCCACCTGCCCGACCGCCGACGACACCGGCCACGACGCCGCCCGCACCGTGGCCCGGCACCCCGAGCAGGGCTGGAGCCTGCTGTGCAACGGCGTCGTCGTCTTCGACGACACCGGCGAGCTCCTCCCCGACGGGAGCAGCGTTGCGCCGCACCGGGCGGCCTGCCGGCTGCAGCGCGTCGCCTGACGGACCGCTACTGCTCGTAGGCCTCCGGGGCCGGGCAGGAGCACACCAGGTTGCGGTCGCCGTACGCCCCGTCGATCCGCCGCACCGGCGGCCAGTACTTCGTGGCACGGCGCACGGCTCCGGGGTAGGCGGCCTGCTCGCGGGTGTAGGGATGCTCCCACTCCCCCAGCAGGGCGGCTGCGGTGTGCGGGGCGGCCCGCAGCGGGTTGTCGTGGACCGGCCAGCTGCCGGCCGCCACCTCGTCGATCTCCCGTCGAATGTCGATCATGGCGTCGCAGAACCGGTCCAGCTCCGCGAGGTCCTCGCTCTCGGTCGGCTCGATCATGAGCGTGCCGGCGACCGGAAAGCTCGTCGTCGGCGCGTGGAAGCCGTGGTCGATCAGCCGCTTGGCGACGTCGTCGACCGTCACGCCGGTCTCCTTCGTGACCGGCCGCAGGTCCACGATGCACTCGTGGGCCACCAGCCCGGCCCGGCCGGTGTAGAGCACCGGGAAGTGTGGCTGTAGCCGCACGGCGACGTAGTTGGCGGCCAGCACCGCGACCTGCGTCGCCCGGGTGAGGCCCCCGGGCCCCATCAGCCGTAGGTAGGCCCACGGGATCGGCAGGATGCCGGCGCTGCCGTACGGCGCGCCGCTCACCGGCCCTGGTCCGGTCTCCGGCCCGGCCGCGGGGTCCGCGGGGTGGTTGGGCAGGTAGGGGGCGAGGTGCGCCCGCACCCCGACCGGCCCGACGCCCGGGCCGCCGCCGCCGTGCGGGATGCAGAACGTCTTGTGCAGGTTGAGGTGGCTGACGTCCGCCCCGAACCTGCCCGGCCGGGCCAGGCCGACGAGCGCGTTCAGATTGGCGCCGTCGACGTAGACCTGACCGCCGGCGTCGTGCACCGCCGCGCAGATGTCGGCGATCGTGTCCTCATATACACCGTGGGTGCTCGGGTAGGTGACCATGAGCGCCGCGAGCCGGTCGGCATGCTGCGCGACCTTGGTGTGCAGGTCGTCGACATCGACGTCGCCGGTGGGGGCGGACGCCACCACCACGACGCGCATGCCGGCCATCACCGCGCTGGCGGCGTTGGTGCCGTGCGCGCTGCTCGGGATCAGGCACACGTCGCGCGCGGTGTCGCCGTTGGCCAGGTGGAATCCCCGGATCGCCAGCAACCCGGCCAGCTCGCCCTGGCTGCCGGCGTTGGGCTGCAGGCTCACCGCATCGTAGCCGGTGACCTCGGCGAGCCACCGTGACAGGTCCTCGGTGAGCTGGCGGTAGCCCTGGGCGTGCTCGGGGTCGGTGAAGGGGTGCAGGCCGGCGAACTCCGGCCAGGTCACCGGCTCCATCTCTGTCGTGGCGTTGAGCTTCATCGTGCAGGAGCCCAGCGGGATCATCGTCCGGTCGAGGGCGAGGTCGGCGTCGGACAGCCGGCGCAGGTAGCGCAGCATCGCCGTCTCACTGTGGTGGGTGTGGAAGACCTCGTGCGTGAGGTACGGCGTGCTGCGGACCAGCGCCGCCGGCAGGGCGTCGGGGGTCCGCGCGTCGAGTGCGTCCCAGTCCTGCAGGTCCAGGCCGAACGCCGCGACCACGGCGTCGAGGTGGCCGCGGGTCGTCGTCTCGTCGGTGCTGATCCCGAGGGTGTCGTCGTCGATCCGGCGCAGCTCGACACCGCGGGTGACGGCCGCACGGGCGATCTCGGCAGCGCGCCGAGGCACCCGGACGGTCAGGGTGTCGAAGAAGTGCTCGTGCTCCGGCGCGAAGCCACCCCTGCGCAGGGCTGCCGCCAGCACCACGGCGGTGCGGTGGGTGCGCCGGGCGATGGCGAACAGGCCGTCCGGACCGTGGTGCACGGCGTAGGCCGCGGCCATCACCGCCAGCAGGACCTGCGCCGTGCAGATGTTGCTCGTGGCCTTCTCCCGGCGGATGTGCTGCTCGCGGGTCTGCAGCGCGAGGCGCAGCGCGGGCGCACCGTCGGCGTCGACGCTCACGCCGACCAGCCGGCCCGGCATGCCGCGCTCCAGCCCCTTGCGCACGGCCAGGAAGCCGGCGTGCGGTCCGCCGTAGCCCAAGGGCACGCCGAAGCGCTGGCTGCTGCCGAGCGCGACGTCGGCGCCCAACTGCCCCGGGCTCTCCAGCAGGGTGAGGGCGAGCAGGTCCGCGGCGACGGCGACGAGCGCCCCGCGCCCGCGGGCCTGCTGCATGACCGGCTGCAGGTCCCGGACCGCGCCGTGGGTGCCCGGGTGCTGCAGCAGGACGCCGAAGGCGTCCCCGTCCGGCAGCCCGGCTGCCACGTCGAAGACCTCGACGGGCAGGCCGAGCGGCAGCGCGCGGGTGCGGAGCACGGCAAGGGTCTGCGGGTGGGTCTCGGCGTCGACGAGGAACGCCGCGCCCTGCGGCGCCTTGCTCTGCCGGCGGGCCAGCGTCATCGCCTCGGCAGCGGCGGTCGACTCGTCGAGCAGGCTGGCGCCGGCGACGTCGAGGCCGGTGAGATCGGTGATGACGGTCTGGAAGTTGAGCAGCATCTCCAGCCGGCCCTGGCTGATCTCCGGCTGGTAGGGCGTGTAGGCGGTGTACCAGGCCGGGGACTCCAGCACGTTGCGCAGGATGACCCCGGGAGTGTGCGTGCCGGAGTAGCCACAGCCGATCATCGGCGTTACCACGGTGTTGCGGGAAGCGACCGCCCGCAGCTCGGCGAGCACCTGCGGCTCGCTCGCGGCCGCAGGCAGCTTCAGCCGCTCGGTAGCCCGGATCGCGGCCGGGACGGCGGCCTCGGCGAGCTCGGCCAACGAGCCGTGCCCGACGACGGCCAGCATCTTGGCGACCTCGTCCGCACGCGGCCCGACATGCCTACCCGCGAACGGTGCGGCGGCCTCGAGCTGGGCCAGGGTCGACGTGTCGGGCGTGCGGAGCCCGGTCGGAGGGCCGTCGGTCGCAGGGTTGTCGGTTGCAGGGCCGTCGGTTGCAGGGCTGTCGGTCACGGGGCGGCCTTCCAGGAGCGTTGCGGCGCGCCGGGCGCGCGCCGTTCTGGCCTCCCCGCTCTGTCTGGGTACCTGAGAGCTTCGCCCGCCGAAGCGGGCTTTCTCCGTCGGTGAGGCCGGTTGCGCCTGCTCTCCAGAGGTGCCTCGTCCACGCGGTCCACGGGCCTGAGAGGTTCTCGGGGAGAGTTGCTCCTTCGGCGCCCCCCGCTGGCGGCGAGGGGGCTCTCCCGCGTGGGGTCGGCGGCGCTGCAGCCTAACCCGGGTCAGCGCCGCCGGCACAGTGCCCGGCGCGGGGCTGCCGTGCTCCGGCGCGGGACATCAACCCGCGCTGCGCCGCCGGCGCCGGGCGGTGAGGTCGTCGGCCTCCGTCTGCGCAGCCACAGTGTCGGCGCCGGCATTCGTGCCACCGCCCTGCTGCGTGCGTTCCCCCGGCAGCTGCGCCAGCGAGCCCTCGACGTCGCGCACCTGCCCGCCGATCGCGATCGCGAAGACCGCCTGCCCCCCCTGCAGGAGGTCGAGGATCTCGTCGGTCGAGGTGCACTCGTAGACCGTCGTGCCGTCGCTGATGAGCGTGATCTGCCCGAGGTCCTCCACGCCGCGGTCACGAAGGGTCGCGATCGCGGTGCGGATGTTCTGTAGGGACACCCCGGCGTCGAGCAGCTTCTTCACGACCTTGAGGACGAGGATGTCGCGGAAGGAGTAGAGCCGCTGCGTGCCCGAACCGGCGGCCTCGCGCACGCTCGGCTCCACCAGACCGGTCCGCGCCCAGTAGTCCAGCTGGCGGTAGGTGATGCCGGCCGCCGCATAGGCAGTGGGGCCGCGGTAGCCCAACCCCTCGGGCTGCGCACCCGGGCGCTCGGACGCCGGCAGGTCATCGAACAGCGAGGCCTGCAGACCCAGCACGGGTCGTGCCGCGGCGGTCGGTCCCTGCTCTAGCGGCACTGGGCCCGCCTCTCTGCGTGCGGGCCGCTCCCCGAGGGGCGGTCCGCCGACCTCGGCGTGAAGTCGTAAGGCACGGTAGGGAGCCCGGCGGACGGGGTCAACGACCTCCGCGGCGAGTCCTGACCCTCGACCTGTGGTCGACGGTCAGGACTCGAAGTCCTCGGGGTTGATCTGGTCGAGGAACTCGCGGAACTTCTCGACCTCGTCCTCCTGCTCGTCGGGAATGGCGATCCCGGCCTCGGACAGCACCGCCTCCTCCCCCTTGATGACCGCTCCGGTGCGCAGGGCCAGGGCGATCGCGTCGGAGGGCCGTGCGCTGACCTGCAGCCCGCCGTCGAAGCCGAGCTCGGCGTGGAACACCCCTTCCCGCAGCCCCGTGATGGTGACCGTGCGCAGCGGGCGGGCGAACGCCTCCAGCAGATCGCGCATCAGGTCGTGGGTCATCGGCCGGGCTGTGACCACGCCCTGCTGCGCGAAGGCGATCGCGGTGGCCTCGACTGCACCGATCCAGATCGGCAGGTAGCGGTCACCGTCGACCTCCTTGAGCAGGACGATCGGCTGCTGGCTCGGCAACTCGACGCGCACGCCCACCACGCTCAGGTCGGACAGCGTGGTGCCCTCCTCGTGCTCGGCCACGGGCCCTCCAGCGGTGTGCGTCGATGTGGTCAGGACCCTACTCGCGGTCAGCGGCGCAGGCCTGGCCCGAGACCCTGACGCACCAGAGTGCTGTGCAGTTTCACCGACAGCGCGGCCAGCTCCCGCACCACCTCCTGGGCCCGCGCCCGCGCCTCGGGGCTGCGCTGACGCACCAGGGGTATGACGACCTGCTCGAGCAGGCCGACCTCGCGGTCGGCGGCGGCCTTGAACGGACGCAGGTGCCTCGCCTCGATGCCGAAGCGGGACATCTCCGCGACCGTCCTGGCGACGACGAGGGCGTCGCCGTCGAAGTGCGTGGCGCCCGGACGGGGCACCAGCAGGCCGTACTGCACGAGCTGGTCGAGCTGCTCCTCATGCAGCCCCGACGCCTCGGCCAGCTCGGCACGCGACAGCCGCATCTCGCTCTGCTCCGGCCGGAACGCCTCCGGGCCGGGCAGGCCCTCGGCCGAGACCGGCGCCCGCGGGACGCCCGGAGCATCACCGCCGCGAGGGACCGGCGGCGCGAGGCCGCGGTCGAGGGCATCCAGGTGCTCCTTGATGACCCGCAGCGGGAGGTACTGGTCGCGCTGCGCGCGCAGGACATGTCGCAGGCGAGCGACGTCCTCGTGGGAGAACTTGCGGTACCCGGAAGCGGTGCGCTCGGGCTTGACGAGCCCCTCGTCCTCGAGAAAGCGGATCTTGCTGATCGTGATGTCAGGGAAGTCCGGCCGCAGCTGGGCGAGCACTTCTCCGATGCTCATGAAGGCGCGCGAGGGCATGGCGTCGGCGTGCGTGCTCAACCGTTGTCGGCACTGGTCGGACCGGCCAGGAAGACGAGGCGGTACTTGCCGATCTGCACCTCGTCCCCGCCGGCCAGGGCGACCGACTCGATGCGCTCGCGGCCGAGGTAGGTGCCGTTGAGGCTGCCGACGTCGCGCACGACGAAGCCGCCGCCCTCGCGGACGAACTCGGCGTGCCGGCGGGAGACGGTGACGTCGTCGAGGAAGATGTCGCTCTCCGGGTGCCGCCCCGCGGTCGTCACGTCGGCGTCGAGCAGAAACCGGCTGCCGGCGTTGGGCCCCCGCTTGACGACCAGCAGGGCCGTGCCCGCCGGCGGTTGCTCCTCGAGCACCTGGTGCCCGGGCGCCGCGCCCTCCCCGCCCGAGAGCGCTCCCTCCAGGGCCGACAGGGAGATGGTGGACGTGGTCTCCACCGCGCTCGGGGTCGTCCCGCCGTGGCCTGGGCCGCCTGGTGGCATAGCCGACCCGCAGCGCGCGCAGAAGCGGCTGCCGTCGGGGTTCTGCTGTCCGCACTGCGTGCAGAACACGTATGCCGCCTCCCGCTCGTGGCGACCGCCCGCGGGGCGGCCGCTGGTGCTGTCCCGTCCCGTCCGGCCCGCCGCCCCCAGGAGCGACGTCCGTCCGGGGCCCCCCGGGGGTGAGCGCTGACCGTAATGCGGCTGTCGAGGCAGGGTCAATCTTCACCTCAGCGAGCCGATCTAGAGGTGAGGTGAAGGCTCAGCAATCGGCGCCGCGGGCGGACGGGCGCGGCATCAGGGCAGCAGTGCCTCGTAGGCCGCCCTGTCGAGCAACGCTCCGCCCTGCAGCGCCTGCGCTGCTCCCTCGACGGTTAGCTCCACCAACCAGCCCTCCCCGTAGGGGTCAGTGTTGACGAGCTCGGGGTTGGTGTCGAGGGCGTCGTTGACCGCGCTGACGGTGCCGGCGACAGGGGCATAGATGTCCGACACACTCTTGGTCGACTCGACCTCGCCCAGCGCCTGGCCTGCCTCGAGGGCGGTACCGACGGTCGGCAACGTCACGAACACGATGTCACCGAGCGCCTCCTGGGCGTACGCCGTGATGCCGAGGCGTACGACGGAGCCGGCGTCCGCCCGGAGCCACTCGTGCTCAGCGGTGTAGGTGAGGTCGTCGGGGTTCAGGGCACTGCCTTCCGTTCTCGGGCCGTGCAGGCACGGCGGGACGTCATGGGAGGGTCACGGCCCGGATCGCGGGCGGCGCGGGCGGTCAGCTACCCGGCGCGGGCCGAGCGTAACGAGGCGGCGAAAGCGGCCGCAAGGCCCCCACCAGCAGCGCGTCGGACTGCTCGAGCCGGGCGGCCCCACCGACCCGCGCCACGGTCGCCACGACGCCCCCGGGGATGCCCAGGGCCGACGCCAGCGTGCTGCTGTCGCCGAGCGCGGTGAAGGTGTAGGGCGGAGTGAGCAGCACGCCGTCGACCCGCACCCCGCCGGTGTCGTCGACGAGCGCGGTGCTGGCAACGACCCGGACGACCGCGCCCCCCGCGCCGGACAGTTGGACGGCCTCGGCCCCCGCGTCCCGCAACTCCTCCAGGGCGTCGAGCAGGACTTCGGCACGGACCTTCGCCTCGCGGTCCTCCACGGTGAGGGTGATGCCAGGTCCGGAGGCGGCCACGGTGCCGGCGAGAACCCCGAGCAGCTGGGTGCGCCGGCGGGCCTGCGCGAGCGCCACCTCGTCGCCCTCGGCGCTGGTGAGCCGCTCGCGGGCCGCGGTGAGGTCGGCGACCTCCTGCCGCAGCCGTGCGCTGCGCCCGGACAGGTCGTCGAGGATCTCGACGAGGTCCTCCTGGCGTGCCGAGGCGAGAAGCCCCTCGCCCTGCGTCGCGCGCACCTGCACGGCGGCGGCGAAGCCGAGCGCGCCGAGCAGGACGGCGACGAGCAGGTCGACCCGGCGCAGCCGGGGCCGCAGTACCGACCGGAGCGGGTTGGGCCCGGCCGCCGGCTCGCCGGTCATGCCCTGAACAGGTGCCGTCGGATGGCGGCGGCGTTGGCGAAGATCCGGATGCCGAGCACGACGACGACCCCCGTCGACAACTGACCACCCACTCCGAGCTGGTCGCCCAAGAAGACGACGAGGCCGGCGACGAGGACGTTGCTCACGAAGGAGACGACGAACACCTTGTCGTCGAAGATCCCGTCGAGCTGGGCGCGGACGGCGCCGAAGACCGCGTCGAGCGCGGCGACGACCGCGATCGGGAGGTAGGGCTGCAGCGCGGTCGGCACGGTGGGGTGCAGGAACAGCCCCAGCAGGACGCCGCCCAGCAGGGCGAGGGCAGGGATCACGGGGTCGGGATCACGGCGTCGGGGTCGCGGGCTGGCCCGGGGTCAACGGGTCGCGGACTCAGGGCCGGCGTGGCCGAGCGCGGCTCGGTCACGCCGCCGGCGGGCAGGCGTAGGGCGTCATCGCCGCGGACCTCGAAGCGCAGGCCGTACAGCGAGGTGTAGGTCGCGAGCCGGCGCCCGGCCTGGCCGTCGACGAACGCCGGCTCGAGGCGGCCGGGCGCGCCGATCGCGCGCACCACGTAGGGGGGGCTCAGCGGTCGGTAGTCGACGAGAATGGCCTCGCCGGCCGACCGGATCGCCGTACGGGCGGTGAGCCGCAGGTCGTTGACGCTGACCGCTTCGGCGCCGGCCGCCCACAGGCCGTTGACGAGCTCCTGGAGGTCGCGGTCGAGCACCCGGCCGGCGCCGGTCGACCCGCCGCGGGGGGCCGGGTCGGTGGGCTGCCCGGCCGGCCGGTCGTCCAGCACGGCGACGACGCCGGGGCCGGTGACGGCGACGGCGGCTGCGGCGAGCTCGAGCGCCCGCAGCCGCGCCGCGTCGTCGCCGGCGATCGCCGCCTCGCGGCGGGCCGCCACCTCGGCGCGCAGCGACTGCGCCTGCCGGGCGAGCACGTCGGACTCGTCGGTGCGCCGCTGGACCTCGGCGACGAGGCCGGCCCGACCGGCACCGCGCTGGTCGACGGCGGACCGCACGACGGCGGCGGCGGTGCCGGTGAGGACCCCGACGAACACCAGGACGAGCACCCCGGCGAGCACCTGTCGCGGTGCCCGCGGCGGCGGCGGGGCGGCTCGGCGGGCGGCCGCGGCCTCCGCGTAGCCGGGGTCCTCGGCGTGCTCCTGGAGATCCACGAGCAGCGACATGGACCCGTCGCGCCACAGCAGCGGGGACGGCGGGGCGGTCACGGCCCAGCCTGACACGGCAGGCGTCCGTCAGTCGCGCGACACCCCGCCCACCGCGCCGTCGTCGTCGGCGTGCGCGACGACGCGCGCCCACCGGCCGAGCAGCTCCTGCGCCGTCTCGGCCGACGGGCCCTCCGCCCACAGCCGGGTGACGGCCTGCGTGGGGTCGGGCAGCACCAGGGCCCAGCGGCCGTCGGGTTCGACGATGCGCACCCCGTCGGTGGTGTCGACCTGGCGGCCGCCGGCGGCCTCGAGCACCTCGCGCATGATGCCCCCCTTGCGGGCCCACGGGGTCGGCACCGTCTGGCGTACGACGTGGGCGAGCGGGATCCGGGCGTCGATCTGCGACAGCGTCAGGCGGGTGCGGGCGACCAGCCCGAGCAGCCGGACGAACGCCGCCAGCCCGTCGACGGCCGGTGCCATCTCCGGGACGACGAAGCCGCCGCGTCCGTCGCCGGCGAAGACCACGCCGCTGGCCGCGACCCTCGTCAGCTCGTCGGGCGACGTGGATGTCCACCGGACCTGGCAGCCGTGGAAGGAGGCGACCTGCTCGGCGACCCGGGTGGTCGTCACGGGCAGCGCGACGCGCCCGGAGCGCTGCTCGGCGGCGACGAGGTCGAGCACCACAAGCAGCGCGCGGTCGTCCTGGACGACCTGCCCCCGCTCGTCGACGAGGGCGATCCGCTCGCCCACATGGTCGAAGCGGACCCCGAACGCCGCCCGCGAGCTGGCGACCAGCTCGCCGAGCCGGCCCAGCGCGGCCTGCTGCTCCGGAGCGGTCGCGGTCGTGGCCCGCTCGTCCAGCCGGTTGGAGACGGTGAGCACATCGACGCCGAGACGCCCGAGCAGGGTCGGGAGCACCAGCGCCGCGGCGCCGCCGGCGGTGTCGAGGACGACCTTCAGGCCCGCCTCCGACACCCCCGAGACGTCGACGGCCCGGAGCAGGTCCTGGGAGTAGGTCTCTAGCGTGCGCGACGGGAAGCTCAGCTCGGCGATCTCGCCGGGGAACGCGCGCCGGAACTCCTGCCGGCTGAAGACCCGCTCGATCCTGCGCTGCGCCGCGCGCGACAGGTCGGCGCCGTCCTCGTCCAGAAAGACGATGTCGATGGACTGCGGGTCGTCGGGGGTGGTGCGCAGCACGACGCCGCCGGCGGCGTCGCTGCGACGGGTCTCGAAGCGGGTCACGGGCAGCGGCGAGACCTCGAGGTCGCGGACGTCGATCGCGCTGGAGGTGAGGGCGGCGATCACGGCCCGCTTGAAGGCCCGGGCCGCCCGCGAGGCGTCGCGGGCGGTGGTGACGGCGCAGCCCTTCTTCAGGGTCGTGGCGTACGCCGACGCCAGCCGCACCACGTACTCCGGTGTCACCTCGACGTTGACGAGCCCGGAGACGCCCCGCGGTCCGAAAAGCGAGGCCGTCCCCCGTGACTCCCAGATGACGCTGGTGTTGACGATCGCGCCCGCCTCGATCGTCTTGAACGGGTAGACCTTGACGCCGCTGGAGAGGTAGGCCTCCTCCTCCACGACGCACTCGTCGCCGACGACCGCGCCCTCCTCGACCCGGACCGCCCGCATGACGTCGGTGTTCTTGCCGATGACGCAGCCGCGCAGCACCGCCTGCGGTCCGATGAAGACGTTGTCGTGGACGACCGCCCGCTCCAGAAACGCGCCGCCCTTCACCACGACGTTGCTGCCGATCACGGTCAGCTCGTGCAACTCGGCGCCCGCCTCCACCTTGGCGAAGTTGCCGATGTACGCCGGCCTCTCGATGACGGCGTCGGGATCGACCTCCGCGCCCTCCCCCACCCACACCGACGGGGCCACCTCGAACCCGTCAATGTCGACGTCGACCCGCCGGTGCAGGACGTCGGCCTGCGCGCGCAGGTAGCTCTCGTGGGTGCCGACGTCCTCCCAGTAGCCCTCCGCGACGTGGCCGTAGACGGGCGCGCCGGCCCGCAGCAGCGCGGGGAAGACGTCGCCGGCCCAGTCCACGACCTCCCCGCGCGCCACGTGCCGGAAGACCTCGGGCTCCATGACGTAGATGCCGGTGTTGACGGTGTCGGTGAAGACCTGCCCCCAGGTCGGCTTCTCCAGAAAGCGCTCGACCCGGCCCCGGTCGTCCGTCACGACGATGCCGAACTCCAGCGGGTCCGGCACCCGGGTCAGGCAGACCGTGACGAGGGCGCCGCGCGCGCGGTGGGCCGCGACGACCCCGCCGAGGTCGATGTCGGTGAGCGCGTCACCGCTGAGCACGAGGAAGGAGTCGTCCCGCAGGGCCTCCTCGGCGTTCTTCACCGAGCCCGCGGTGCCCAGGGGGGTCTCCTCCGTCGCGTACGACAGGTGCATCCCGAGCTCCTCGCCGTTCCCGAAGTAGGTGCGCACCAGGCTGGCGAGGAACTGGACGGTGACCACGGTCTCGTCGAAGCTGTGCCGCTTGAGCAGCCGCAGGACGTGCTCCATGATCGGCCGGTTGACCACCGGCAGCAGCGGCTTGGGCTGGTTGGCGGTCATGGGGCGCAGCCGGGTGCCCTCGCCGCCGGCCATGACCACGGCTCTCACCGGCTAGCCCTCCCGCTGCCCGGTGCCCGGCCGGCGGGGCTCGCCGGCGGCCTCCTGCCTGGTGAGCCGGCTGACCTGCACGAGGTAGGCGAGCCCTGCCATCCAGTACAGGACGGTCCCCCACGTCACGAACGCCCACCCCAGCGGCCGGAACACCGTGCTCAGCAGGTCGTCTCGCTCGGGCAGGGCCGCCAGCAGCATGGGGAAGGCGTACAGCAGGTTGAAGGTCGCGGCCTTGCCCAGGAAGTTGACGGGAAGCGGGCCGTAACCCCGCCGCCGCAGGGCCGGAAAGGTCGCCGCCAGCACCACGTCACGTCCGATCAGGGCGACCGCGAAGGCCAGCGGCAGGCCGTCGCGGGCGACCAGCGCGGCCAGCGTGGCGAGGATGTAGAGCCGGTCGGCGAGCGGGTCGAGCAGCTGCCCGAGCCGGCTGGACTGGCCGTAACGACGGGCAATCTTGCCGTCGGCGTAGTCGCTGGCGCCGGCGGCCATGAGCAGCAGGATCGCCCTGCCGTCCTGGTGGGTGACGAGGACCCAGTACAGGAACACCGGCACCCCCGTGAGACGCAGGGCCGACAGGACGTTGGGGACGGTGAGCACGCGGTCGCTCGGCAGCGGCTCGGGAGTCACGCCCGGACCCTATCGAGCAGACCGGGCGCAGCGCGGGTCGCGGACGTACGGTCCGGACGGATGCGTGTTCGAGCGGTTACCCGTATGGGCACAGCCTCCGGGTGACCACGACCCCGTCCACGCAGGCCGCCCCGTCCACCGTGTCGCCGAGCGTGCGCATCGCCTCGGAGTGGACCTGGCGGCTGGTCGTCATCGCCGCAGGGGTGTACGGCCTGGTGCGCCTGCTCGCGGAGTTCACCGACATCCTCGTGCCGGTGCTCGTGTCGCTCCTGCTGGCGGCCCTGCTGCAGCCGCTGGTCGGCCTGCTCGCCCGGCACGGCGTCCCGCGGGCCCTGGCCGCGCTGACCTGCCTGCTGCTGACGCTGCTCGCTCTCACCGGACTGTTCGGGCTGGTCGGGCAGCAGGCCGCCACCGGCTTCTCGGATCTGCGCACGCAGGCCGTCGCGGGCGTCGGGGACCTCCAGCAGCGGCTGGCCGACAGCCCGCTGCACCTGTCCTCCACCGCACTGTCGGACTCCGTGGCCAAGGCGGAGACCGCGGCGCAGGACAACCGCGACGTGCTGCTGTCCGGCGCGCTCGGCGTCGCGGCTACGGCGACGAAGGTCGCCGAGGGCCTGTTCATCGCGCTGTTCTCGACGTTCTTCTTCCTGTCCTCAGGCCAGCGGATCTGGGCGTGGCTGCTGCGGATGCTTCCGGCGGCCGCCCAGGGACCTCTCGACGAGGCCGGCCGGTCCGGCTGGGTCACCCTGAGCCACTACGTGCGGGCCACGCTCATCGTCGCCGTCGTGGACGGTCTCGGGGTGGGTATCGGAGCCGCCCTGCTGAACGTGCCGCTCGCCCTGCCGCTGGGCGTGGTGGTGTTCCTCGGCGCCTTCATCCCGGTCGTCGGCGCGCTGCTGTCCGGTGTCCTCGCGGTGCTCGTCGCCCTCGTGGCGCAGGGCCCGTTCGTGGCGCTGGCCATGCTGGGGGTCGTGTTGCTGGTCCAGCAGGTCGAGGCTCATGGGCTCCAGCCGTTCCTGCTGGGCCGGGCCGTGGCGGTGCATCCGCTGGCGGTGATCCTGGCCATCGCGGCCGGGGCCGGCGTCGCGGGTATCGCCGGAGCGCTGTTCGCCGTACCGTTCGCCGCTGTCGCCAACACCATGATCACGTCGGTCGCCGGCGGTCGGCACGCGGATCCGGGCGAGCAGATCGCCGCCGACGACGCGCCGCTCTCGCCGGATCTGCCGGGGTCCACCGACCCGGATACCGGCACGGAGTCTGAGGCTGCGACCCGTGCCGCCCGCCCGGAGCACGCTGCCGCCGGGTCCGGGGGCCGCGCTGGCGCCTACGCGGTGCGCACCGACACCCCGTAGCTCGGCGCGCCCTCCCCGGCGTGCCGCCACCTCTGGTGCACGCAGGCGAGGAAAAGGCTATGGTGCATCGGCACGCAGGGTGTCGGCGATGTCACCCTCTGGGGTGAACTGGGGCTGGATCGATTCCGCCGAACTCACGGGTGAACGATCCGCCGAGTCTGAGGAGCGATCATGCCCACCACCCGATTCCTGTCCCGGATCCGCACCGTCGCCGGCCTCGGCCTCGCTCTCACGGTCGGCCTCGGCGGTGCCCTGCACGGGCTCGCTGCCGGACCGCAGGTGACCCCGAACTCCATCAGCCTGAGCTCGGCCACCCTCAGCACGCACGGCATGGCACATCGCGACTCCATCTCGCTCAGCCTGGGGAAGTCCCGCCCGGCCGGCGGGTCGATCAGCCTGAGCTCGGTCCCCGTCGGGCTCAGCCCCAACTCCATCAGCCTGAGCTGACCCGCTGCCCGGCATCGGCCTGACGCGCCGGTTCCCGGCCGCGATCCAAGGAGACTTGTGCAAGTGCGCCGGAAGGTGGCCCACGCGCCGCTCGGCGCGCTGTCCGGCGGCGTCCTCGTGCTGGCCGTCTGCCTCTGGAGCCTGCTCGCCCTGGCTGCGCCCGGACCGAACGGCCCGGAGGGCGGCTCAGGCTACCGCTGGGACGTGCTCGTCCTGCTGGCCGCCGGCTTCCTGCTGACCGAGGCGGTGCAGCTGCACGTCGAGGTGCGCCGCCAGGCACTGTCACTGTCGCTGTCGGAGATCCCGCTCGTCGTCGGCCTGTTCCTCGTCCCGGCGTCCGGCGTCCTCGCGTGTCGCCTGGTCGGCGGGCTGCTCGTCGCCGTCTGGCGCCGGACCACACCTTCCAAGACGGTGTTCAACGCGATCACGGCCACGGCGGAGGTGGCGGCGGTCTTCTTGGTGTTCGAGACCTTGCAGGGGCACCGCAGCGACCTGCTCGCCGGGCCGGCGGCGTGGTCGGCTGCCTACGCTGCGCTGCTCGTCGGCACCCTGCTGTCGGGCGTACTCGTCATCCTCGCCATCCGCCGGCTCCAAGGCGGCCTGGCCCGCGCGGACCTGACACTCATGGCCGCGCCGGCCTTGGTCAGCTCGCTGCTCAACACCACCATCGCGCTGGTCGTGCTGATCGTGCTCCAGGCCGACCGACGGGCGGGCCTGCTGCTCGTCGTCCTGCTGGGAGCCAGCGTCGTCGCCTACCGCGCGTACGGCGAGCTGTTCCGGCGGCACGGGAGCCTGACGCAGCTGCAGGACCTCAGTGCCGCGTGGGCCGATGCCGAGAGCGTGCGCGACGTCTCCCGCGAGCTACTGCTGTACGGCGCCGCACTGCTGCGAGCCGGGCATATGGAGCTCCACCTGCGCGACGGGGACGTCGATTTCCACGCGACCCTCCGTGAGCACGACGGCCAACCGGCCGAGGTCGCCAGCGTGAACGGGGCCGCGCTGCTGGCCCACGTGGCGGGAGCCGGCACTACCGTGCTGCTGCCGCGCGGCCGCCGGGATCGCCCGCGCCCGGACACGGCGGGCAGCGACCTGCGCGACGCGATCGGCGTGCCGCTGCGTCATGGCGGTGAGACATTCGGGGCCCTGCTGGTCGCCAACCGGCTGGGCGAGACGAGCACCTTCGACGCGCTCGACCTGGAGATGGTCGAGCTCATCGCCGCCCAGGCCTCCGTCGCCCTGCACAACGGACGCCTGATCGACCGGCTGCGACACGAGGCCACCCACGACCGGCTGACCGGACTGCCGAACCGGGCCGCCCTGCAGGACGGCATGGCGGCCCGGCTCGCGGCGGACCGCAGCTTCAGCGTGCTGCTCATGGACCTCGACGGCTTCAAGGAGGTGAACGACACGCTCGGGCACCACCACGGCGATGAGCTGCTGCGGGCGGTGGCCGGCCGGCTTCGGTCGAGCCTTCCGGCGTGCATCCTCGTCGCCCGTCTCGGCGGCGACGAGTTCGCCGTCCTCGCTCCGCTCGAGCCGGACGAGCTGGACGGGCCCGCCACCGCGCGCCTGCTGCACCAGGCGCTGTCCAGCCCGTTCCTCATCGACGGCGTGCCGCTCGACGTCCGGGCCTCCGTCGGCGTCTCGGTGTCGCCGGACGACGGGCTGGACGGCATGACGCTGCTCCGGCGCGCCGACATCGCGATGTACGAGGCGAAGAGCGCCGGCGTGCCGGTGCAGGCCTACGACGCGGCGGCCGACCGGTCCAGCCACCGACGGCTCGCGCTCGTGGCGGAGCTGCGCGGGGCCATCGACCGGGACGAGCTCGTCTGCTACTACCAGCCCAAGGTCGACCTGCGCACCGGGGAGGTCAGGGGGGCCGAGGCGCTGGTCCGCTGGCTCCACCCCGAGCTCGGGTTGGTGCTGCCGGACGACTTCGTCCCGATCTCGGAGCAGACCGGCCTGATCGTGCCGCTGACGACCCAGGTCCTGGGCCGGGCCCTGCGCGACTGCACCACCTGGCAGGCATGGGGCCTGCCGATGGGGGTCGCCGTCAACGTCTCTCCGCGGGGCCTACTTGCGGCCGGGTTCTCCGAGGGCGTCGCCCGGGTCCTCGCCGAGACATCGACTCCCCCGGAGCTGCTCACCCTGGAGATCACGGAGAGCAGCGTGATGGCCGACCCCGGCCGGGCGGTGCGGGTGCTGAACGACCTCCACGCCCTCGGGGTGCGGCTGTCGGTGGACGACTTCGGCACCGGCTACTCCTCGCTCGCCTACCTGCAGCGGCTGCCCGTCCACGAGGTCAAGATCGACAAGTCCTTCGTCGGCGAGCTCCGCTACGACGGGAACCGTACGGCGATCGTGCGCGCGATCGTCGACCTCGGCCACAACCTCGGCCTTCAGGTCGTCGCCGAGGGCGTCGAGGCGAAGCCGGTCGCGCGCCTGCTCCTCGACATCGGCTGCGACCTCGCGCAGGGCTATCTCTACAGCCGGCCGCTCCCCGCCGCTGCCTACCGGGCCTGGTGCGCGGCGCCGTCGACGCTGAGCAGCCCCCGTCCCGAGCAGGGACCTACCTCCCTTCGCACCCGCTGACCTCGCCCGGCACGGTCCCGGCCGAGGGACGCCTCGTCCACGGACCGGCCGCGCGGGGCAGGTCGGTCTCGCGCTGTGCCTGGTGAGGTCGCCCTGGTTGGGGTAGCGGCGGGGCATGGCGGATACCGCAATCTTCGATGTCGACGGCACTCTCGTGGACACCAACTATCAGCATGCGTTGGCGTGGTACCGGGCGTTTCGCCGGTACGACATCACCCGGCCGCTGTGGCGCATCCATCGGGGGATCGGGATGGGCGGGGACCTGTTCGTGACACAGGTCGGCGGTGAACAGGCGGAGAAGGAGCACGGCGACGAGCTGCGCGACGCGTGGGTCGAGGAGTTCGACGAGCTGATCGCCGAGGTGCAGCCGTTCGAGTCGACCCGGCAGCTGCTCGGCGAGGTCAAGGACCGCGGGTTCCGGCTCGTGCTGGCCAGCTCCGGAAAGGCCGTGCACGTCGAGGCGTTCCTGGACCTGTTCGGCGGTCGGGAGCTGGCTGACGCCTGGACCACCTCCGAGGACGCGGAGACGAGCAAGCCTGCCCCCGACCTGCTGCAAACCGCTCTGGCCAAGGTGCAGGGGGCCCGGGCCGTCATGATCGGTGACTCCACCTGGGACTGTATCGCGGCGGCCAAGATCGACGTGCCGACGCTGGCCGTCCGTACCGGAGGGTTCTCGGTGGACGAGCTCGAGGACGCCGGAGCCACCCGGGTGTTCGAGTCCCTGTCGGAGCTCTGGGAGAACCTCGACAGCACTCCCCTTTCCCGTCCGACCGGCTGACTCCCGGCTGTCGTCACCTGCGCAGGGGCCGGGCTGGTGCAGGAAGCGCCAGGCAGGCGTCACCCCCCGGTCGCCCCGTCCAGGTGCAGCGCCGGCAGGTGCGGGGCTCAGCCGCACCTGCGAGAGTGCGTCCGTGGTCGACCACGAGCGTCTCCGGGCGGGGTTGCGCGCGTCCGCGCCGTACGCCGCGGCCTCCCTGCTGCTCAGCTTCTCCTTCGGCGCGGTCGCGACCGCGGCGGGGCTGCCCGCGCTCGCCGCCGTCGTGATGTCGGCCGTGGTCTACGCCGGGTCCGCGCAGTTCGCCAGCGTCGGCATCCTCGCGGCAGGCGGCGGGGTCGGGGCCGCCGTCGCCGCGGCCGCGCTCATGAACTCGCGCTTCCTGCCCATGGGGGCCGCACTCGGGCCCTCGCTGCCCGGCGGCCGGCTGCGCCGGGCGCTGCAGGGTCAGGCGGTCGTGGACACGTCGTGGGCGCTCGCGGCGCGCGGTGACGGCACCTTCGACCGGGCGTTCCTGTTCGGCCACAGCGCGCCGCAGTACACCTGCTGGGTAGCGGGCACCGCGCTCGGCGCCCTCAGCGGTGGCCTGGACACCCGGGCGTTAGGCCTGGATGCCGTCTTCCCGGCGTTCTTCCTGGCCCTGCTGGTATCCGAGCTGCGCAAGGCGCCGCGCCCCTCAACGGGGGTCGCGATCGCGGGCGCGGCGCTCGCCCTGGCGCTGGTGCCACTGGCACCGGTCGGCATCCCGGTGCTCGCTGCCAGCAGCGCCGCACTCGTCGGGCTGCGGGCCAGACCATGACGGTATGGACAACCATCGCCCTGGTCGCCCTGGTCACCTTCGCCATCAAAGGCGGCGGCCCCGCGTTGTCCGGCGACCGGGCGCTGCCACCGCACCTGACAGGAGTGGTCGTACTGCTGGCACCGGCGCTGCTCGCCGCACTCGTCGTCACGTCGGCGGTCGCGGAGGGCCCACAGCTGCAGATAGGCGCCGACACCGGCGGGGTAGCCGTCGCCGGGCTGCTGCTGTGGCGCGGCCTGACCGTCCTGCCGGCTGTGCTGGTGGCCGCCGTGCTGACGGCCGGGCTGCGGTGGATCGGCCTGCCGTAGCCGGAGAGTTCAGAGGGTCCTCAGATGCGGGCGGTCGAGTACGCCGCGCGGGTGCCCGAGCCGAACCGCCGAAGGGCGCCGTCCGGGCCGCTGGCGTTCGGCCGGATGAAGATCCAGTTCTGCCAGGCCGTCAGCCGGCCGAACACCTTCGTCTCGACCGTCTCGGGCCCAACGAAGCGATGGTTGGCCTCCATGCCGGTCAGCGCGTCCGGCGACAGCGATGCCCGCTCCTCCAGCGCGATCCGCAGCTCGTCGTCCCAGTCCAGGTCGTCCGGGGTGAGGGTCACCAGGCCGAGCGCGGCGCAGGCAGCGGCGTCCAGCTGCTCCCCGGAGCGTCCCGTGACCGCCTGCAATTCCTGCTCGCGCCCGTAGAACCGGGACTGCAGCCGGGTCAGTCCGTTGCCCATGGGCAGCCGGCCCAGGTTCGCCGCACCGAGAACGATGGTCGCCGGGTCGGCATCCGGGTCGACGTCCTCCAGGACGCCCTCGAGCATGTACTGCCGGTCGCACGCCAGGGCCAGCTCGAGAAGCGAGCCTGCGAAGCAGCTCGCCGGCTCGATGACCGCGAACAGGCTGCGGCTGGTGACGTCCAGGCGCTTGAGGGTGCGCTTGTAGTACTGGACGACCTCGTTGGCGAACCAGTCTCCGGACAGCTCCTCGAGCTGCGCGTCGTAGGCCAGGACCTGCCTTGCGTCGCCCTGAGTGCGCACCACCCACGTCCCGAGCTCAGGCTCGTTCGTGCGCAGCCGCAGGATCAGGTCGTCGAGCTCGCGCGCGACGGCCATCGGCCAGTAGTCGACACCCTGCGCGCGCACGCCGGCCACGTCCGTCGGCGGCGCGGCTTCGGGACCGCGCACCGTGATGTCCACCCGCCGCCCGGCCCGGTCGAACGCGGCGCTCACCCAGCGGTAGGACAGGCCGTCCGCCGACTGCTCCCGGGCGAGCGGCGTCAGAACCACCCCGGTGCCGGTGTCCGGCCGGGAGGAGCGGTGGGCGGCGGCGAGGGCGCGAGCGTGGACGGCGTCCGCGAAGCGGCTCAACGGGACGGCCTCGTCGACCAGGTGCCACTGCACCGCAGTCGCGCCGCGGATGCCCTCGGTCTTGGTGGCGAACACGTCGGCGAGGTCCTTGCGGACGAAGCGCTTGTCGACGACCCGGGTGAGGCCGCCGGTGCCCGGCAGCACGCCGAGCAGAGGCACCTCCGGAAGCGACACTGCCGAGGAGCCGTCGTCGACCAGGACGATCTGCTCGCAGGCCAGTGCCATCTCGTAACCACCACCGGCCGCGGTGCCGTTGAGCGCCGCGATGTAGGTCTGACCGGAGGTCGCGGTGGCATCCTCGATGCCGTTGCGCGTCTCGTTGGTGAACTTGCAGAAGTTCACTTTCCACGCGTGCGAGCTCTGCGCGAGCATACGGATGTTGGCTCCGGCGCAGAACATCCGGTCGAGGCCGCCGGTCATCACCACGGCCTTGACGGTCGGGTGCTCGAAGCGCAGCCGCTGCACCGCGTCGTAGAGCTCGATGTCGACACCGAGGTCGTAGCTGTTCATCTTCAACTCGTAGCCCGGGACGATTCCGCCCTGCTCGGCGACCATCAGCGTGAGAGTGGCGACCGGGCCGTCGACCTCGAGCCGCCAATGGCGGTAGCGCTCCGGCGACGTGTCGAAGTCGACGACCACCTGGCTGGACTGCTCCGTCACGGCGGGCGTGGTGCTGGCGTCCTGGTTGGCGAGCAGCGTCATGGCGTGGGCCTTCCCTCAGCTCCCGGCAGATCTGCAAACATACTACAGAGGTCTTGTTTGGCGTCAAGAGCCTGTAGAAGGTTCGTCCGGGTGCCATGGCTGGGCGCAGAGGGTTGTCGACCGCCGTTCTGAGCGCCCCTGCGGGCCCACCCGGGTGTTGCGCTTCCCGCCGACATGCTACAGACTCTCGACGAGGCACCACGTCGACGTAGGGCTTCCCGGCACCCGGAGGACGAGCATGACGGCATCCACGACGACCCAGACGGGCACCGCGCCCGAGCCCACCGGCCCCACGAGCGCGATCGACTACTCGCAGCGGATCCCCAACAACGTCGACCTTGCCAACGATCGGCGGCTGCAGCGCGCGCTCGAGGGCTGGCAGCCCAAGTTCCTGGACTGGTGGAAGACCCTGGGTCCGGCCGTCCCGACCCACGACGTGTACCTGCGCACGGCGATCGCGGTGGGCCGCGACGGCTGGGCGCACTTCGACCGGGTGCCGATGGCGGACTACCGCTGGGGGATCTTCCTGGCCGAGCGCGACCCCGAGCGCCGCGTCGCCTTCGGTTCGCACAAGGGCGAGCTGGCCTGGCAGACGGTGCCGGGCGAGTACCGCGCCGAGCTGCAGCGGCTCATCGTCATCCAGGGCGACACCGAGCCCGCGTCCGTGGAGCAGCAGCGCCATCTGGGGGCGACCGCCCCGTCGCTGTACGACATGCGCAACCTGTTCCAGGTCAACGTCGAGGAGGGCCGTCACCTGTGGGCGATGGTCTACCTGCTGCACGCCTACTTCGGCCGGGAGGGGCGTGAGGAGGCCGAGCAGCTGCTCAAGCGCAACTCCGGCGACGCCGACGCGCCCCGCATCCTCGGCGCGTTCAACGAGGACACCACCGACTGGCTCCAGTTCTTCATGTTCACCTACTTCACCGACCGGGACGGCAAGTACCAGCTCGGGACGCTGAAGGAGTCGGCGTTCGATCCGCTTGCGCGCACCTGCGAGTTCATGCTCAAGGAGGAGGCGCACCACATGTTCGTCGGCACCACCGGCGTGCAGCGGGTCGTGGAGCGCACCGCCGCGCTGATGACCGAGCACGGGACCGACGACGTCTTCCCGTACGGCGGCATCCCGCTCGAGGTGATCCAGAAGTACCTGAACTTCCAGTTCGCGGTCTCGATGGACCTGTTCGGCTCGGAGCAGTCGACCAACGCCGGAAACTACTTCACCTCCGGCCTGAAGGGCCGCTGGCAGGAGACCCGCCGCAAGGACGACCACACGTTGATCGACCAGACCCGCGAGATGAACGTCGTCGAGGACGGGAAGATCGTGCACAAGACCGTCCCGCTGCTGTCCGCGCTCAATCTGGATCTGCGCGACGAGTACGTCGCGGACTGCCACAACGGCGTCCGCCGGTGGAACCAGGCCCTGGAGGACGCCGGCCTCGAGCAGCGCCTGACGTTGCCGCACGAGGGGTTCTTCCGCAAGGTCGGGGTCTACGCCGGCAAGGGCATCACCCCGGAGGGCGAGGTGATCGGCGCCGAGGCGTTCGAGGCCCGCAAGGCCGAGTGGGTGCCGACGCTCGAGGACCGCGAGCAGGTCGCTGCGCTCATGGTCGCGCAGTACGAGCCCGGTGAGTTCGCCGGCTGGATCGCCGCCCCACCGCAGGGCATCAACGAGATGGCCGTCGAGTACGACTACGTCCGCTTCTGATTGGGCTCAGGCCCGGCCAGACCGTTCACCGTCGTCCGGGGTACGTCGAGTGCGAGGTCTGGCGACCCCGGTAGAGGCCATCAGCGGAGTCGGATCCGCCGTCCAAGGCGAGCCCCATGCCTGCCGCGAAGGCACCCCCCTCACGTGCTCGCGCGCAAGGACCACCTCGGCGGAACCGCAGCCAGGGCTACGCTGGCGAGGGCCAGAGTGCCGGCCCGCTGGCCGCGGACAGGCGTGCGAGTCTGGCGGCGGACAGGGGGCCGACGATGGCGCAGCCCACGCCTGACCCCTCGTGGGAGCCCGACGACGTCGACGAGGTGCGCCGGCTGCCGCTCGATCCGGACGTGGACCGCGCGCAGGACGCGCGGCACCCCCCGTCTTCGCCGCCGTTCCCGGGGCCCATCCGCAGCCGCTGGCCACGGATTCACTGGTGGACCGTCATGGCGGTCGGCGTCGGGGGGTTCGTCGGTGGGATCGCCCGGTATGCGGCCGGGCTGCTCTTTCCGGCGCCGGCTGGCGCGTTCCCGTGGACGATCTTCGCGGTGAACACCGCCGGCGCGTTCGTCCTCGCACTGCTGCTGGTCCTGGTGCTGGAAGTGCTGCCGCCGACGACCTACCTGCGGCCCGTCGTCGGTACGGGTTTCTGCGGGGCCCTCACGACCTTCAGCTCGGTCGCCACAGGCGTCGACCAGCTGGCAGCCCACGGACATGCCGGCCTGGCTGCCGGCTATCTCGGGGCAAGCGTCTCGGCCGGTCTCGCCGCTGCCTCGTTCGGGGTGGTCACCGGCAGGGCGATCGCCGCACAGCGAGACCGGAGCGAGGAGTAGCCATGCGTCTGTACGGCCCGGCGAAGCGGCTGACGGTGTTCGTCGGTGAATCCGACCGCTACCACCACCGGGCCCTGTACGTCGAGATTGTGCACCGGGCGCGGAAGGCCGGGCTGGCTGGAGCCAGCGTCCTGCGCGGCATCGAAGGGTTCGGGGCGTCCCAGCACGTGCACACGACCCGGCTGCTGTCGCTGTCCGAAGACCTCCCCGTCGTCATCATCATCATCGACGAGGCCGAGCGGATCGAGCGGTTCGCCCTGCAGCTCGACGCGCTCATCAGCGAGGGCTTGGTCGTGATCGACGACGTGGAGGTCGTGCGGTACGTCGGACGGGCAGCTCCCCAGGGGACGGAGGAGGACCAGGCATGATCCTCACGCTCGCGATCGGGTTCGCCGCCTCCCTGGGTGCGGTCTGCCGGTACCTGCTCGACCAGGTCGTACAGCACCAGCACGACCAGGCGTTCCCCTGGGGGACGTTTGTGATCAACGTGACCGGTTCGCTGCTGCTGGGCCTGAGCACCGGGCTGGCTGCCCACCACGGTCTGCCACCGGTACCCACCGTCCTCGTGGGTGTCGGGTTCGCGGGGGGTTACACGACCTGGTCGACGTACATGTGGGAGACGCTCGCGCTCGCCGAGACGGGGGCGCTGGGGCTGGCGGCGGCCAACATCGTGGGCAGTCTGGTGTGCGGTGCCGCGGCGGCAGCCGCCGGGTTCGGGCTCGCACTGCTGTAGTGGACGCCTGCGGGCACTGGCGACGCCAACACCTCGCATGCCAGCAGGCTGTCCGCCGCGCTGCACACCGCCGCGCTGTTCCCTTCCCAGGCCGCGACCGCAGTCAAAGGCGCAGTGCGGTCGTCGCGGCAGCTTCGGGACAAGAGCCGCCGAGCCCGTCGGCAGTCCGTCGATGGCGCCGACTCTGCCGCAGTCGAACCTGCCGTCGACGAGGGGGAGGACACCCTCGGCGTGATCGCCCTGTGGGACAACGGCTCCTTCCAACGACACGAGGCCGCCCAACTGCGGATTCCCAGAACTCCGTCGCCCCTTGGCACACCGCACTGATCACGGTGCGCTCGGGGAGGACCACGTCGCTGGAGGCGCACGCGGACGGCCGGGACGCCCTGCTTAGGGTGAGGGAATGGAGCCGGACGCGGGACCACAGACGGAGTCCGCGGCGGCCGCGGGCCTGCGCGTGGCAGTGCTCGGCCCGGGCGGGGTCGGCGGGCTCCTGGCCGGCCTGCTGGCCCGCGGCGGCGCCACGGTGGTCTGTCTGGCCGGTGCAGACACCGCCGCGGTTCTCGGGCAGCGCGGGGTGCAGATCCAGAGCGCGCGGTTCGGGGACTTCACCGTGCCGGTTCGCTCCGCCGAGCGCCTGACCGAGCAGGTGGACGTTTGTCTGGTGACCGTCAAGGCCACCCAGCTCGACGCCGCGTTGCAGCGCCTTCCCGCCGACATGCTAGGGAAGGCTCTGGTCGTGCCCTTGCTCAACGGTGTCGAGCACCTCGCCCTGCTGCGGGAGCGGTATCCCGACGCCAGCGTCGTCGCAGCGACGATCCGCGTAGAGTCGACGCGGCTCGCCCCGGCGCAGATTCGCCACGACAGCCCGTTCGCCGCTGTGGAGCTGGCCGCCGGCAGCCAGCCGGCCAGGGTGCAGCGGTTCGCCGAGGATCTGGAACGGCTGGGGCTGGACGTGCAGGTGACCCAGGACGAGGGCGGCGCCCTGTGGGGGGCAAGCTCAACTTCTTGGCGCCACTGGCCCTGCTCACCGCTCACGAGCGCGCGCCGGCCGGCGTGGTCCGCGACCGCCGACGCGACGACTTCACGGCGGTCGTCGCCGAGGTGGCGGCCGTGGCGCGCGCGGAAGGCGCCCCGGCCGACGAGCAGGGGGTGCTGCAGTTCCTCGACCGGGTTCCGGCAGACATGCAGTCATCGATGCAGCGTGACGCTGCAGCCGGCCGGCCCCTCGAGCTCGACGCCATCGGCGGAGCGGTCGTGCGCGCCGCGGCGCGGCACGCGATCCCCGTGCCGGTAACGGCGCGCCTGGTCCGAGACCTGGACGCTCGTTATCCGGAGCAGACCGGGCAGTGCACGCCATGAGGATCGACGAGGTACGGGTCGGGTATGCACCGGTGCCCATGCGCCGCCCGATGCGCACCGCCATTCACCGGACGACGCACACGCACAACGCGCTGGTGGAGGTCTGCGCCGATGGGGTCGTCGGGCAGGGAGCGGCGCTCACCTTGGCCGCCGCGCAGGCGCGCGCGGTGTGCAGCATGCTCGAGGACTTCGCCAGCCTCCTGCACGGCCGCGACCCGCTGGAGATCCGCGCGTTGTCGGCCGCGATGTGGCAGCACGTGAGCCTGACCGGGCAGTCCGGGATCAGCATGCTCGCGCTCTCCGCCCTGGACACGGCGCTGTGGGACCTGCACGCCCGCGCGGCCGCCCGACCGCTGTTCCGGATGCTCGGCGGAACCGCGACCGAGCTGCCGGTCTACGCCCAGCCCGGCTGGCTGTCACTCACGGCCGAGGAACTGGTCGAGGAGGCGTTGGGTGTCCAGGAGCAAGGCTTCCGGCACTACAAGATGCGGGTCGGCTCCCCGGATTGGCGGCGCGACCTGGAGCGGGTGACCCGCGTGCGGGAAGCGCTCGATCCAGCGACGGCTCTGCTGGTGGACGCCAACCAGGGCTGGTCCCGCATTCATGCACTCGCCGCCACGCACGCGCTCGACGACCTCGGTCTGTTCTGGATCGAGGAACCCGTTCCGGTCGACGACGTCGCGGGGATGGCCGCGGTCGCCGCGGCCATCCGGACGCCCGTGGCCGCCGGGGAGAGCGTCTTCGGAACCGAAGGGCTGCGTCCGCTCATCGAGCACAAGGCCGCAGCCGTGCTCATGCCCGACCTGCAGCACTGCGGCGGACCCACCGGCTTCCTGCTCGCCGCTGCCCAGGCGCAGCTGGCCGGGCTGCCGGTCTCCAACCACCTGTTCCTCGAAACGAGCATCCATCTGCTCGCGGCCTGCCCCAACGCCTACATTGTGGAGTACATGCCCGGCTGGTGGGACGACCTGTTCGAGCGGCCACCGCGGATCACGAACGGCTGCATCCGCCCCAGCGAGGATCCCGGAATCGGCGTCCGCTTCCGAGACGACGCCGCCGCCACACTGACGCCGGTCTGCTGACCAACCCCCACACGCTGCCCTTCCCGCGTGTTGCGCAGGAGCGCCGCCCGTGTGAGGTGGGCATGGGCTTCTTCCGGTTCGACGGCGTGCGGGTCGGGTTTGACGTCAGCGTGGCCGGCGCACCCGTCGTCGTGCTGCCGGGGCGGAAGCGGGATGCCCCTCTTCGGGTGGGACGCCGTGAAGCCGTGGCCGGCCTGACTCGGTTGCGGCGCCTCGCGGCCGCCGTCGGCTGGCTGGTCGGCGCCGCTCTGTTGGCTCGCGGCGTCGTACTGGAACTCCTGCTGGTGACCGGCGCGGAGGCATCGCCGCCTCGGTGAACCCATCCGACACCTACCTACTGGAACCTGGTCTTGTGAAACCCCTGGTTCATCCTCGGAGGAGTCGCCTTCCTCGTGGCGGATCGGTGGTTCGGTCCGCGCACTCCCTCGCGCTCGTCGGCGTCCCGCTGAGGATCCTCCTACGGGGGTTCGGGAACACGGCCTGGCACGGTGGATAGCCGCGTGCCATACTGGTCGTATGGATGCCACGCTCGTGTTGGGGAAGCAGGGCCGCCTCGTCATCCCGGCCGAAGTCCGGACGGCACTTGGCCTTGCGGCAGGTGATCGACTCCACCTGTCGCTGAGTGGGGGGCGGCTCGTACTGGAGCGACCCGAGGACGCTGTTCAGGAACTTCGTGGGCTCGGCGCCGGGGTTCCCGCTGCGCGCTCGCTCGTCGACGAGCTGCTTGCCGAGCGGCGTGCCGCTGCGCGAGCCGAGTGACGGTCCTGGATGCGTCGGCGGTGTTGGCACTCGTTCACGACGAGCCAGGAGCCGACGTCGTCGCCAGAGCCCTCGCCGGAAGCACCATGAGCACGGTCAACCTCGCCGAGGTGATCGGCAAGCTCATCGACGCCGACATCGACAGCAGCCGGGTGCGGCAGTTGTTGTCAGCAGCCGGAGTCGTCATCGAGCCCCTGACGGAGCAGGACGCCGAACTGGCCGGGGCCATGCGCGCCCTACCGCAGGGAGGCACCTTGTCGCTCGGAGATCGATGCTGCTTGGCACTGGCGGTTCGCACCGAACCCGCAGAAGTCCTCACGGCAGATCGCGCCTGGGCCGCGGTCGACCTGCCGGTGCACGTGCGCCTGCTCCGCTGACGAATCCGCTTCCGGGTGTACCCGTGAGGGTCAGAGTCGGTGTGCGGCCTCGGTCCTGCCGGAGCCGTCGCGTCACGGCGGCCGGGTCCACCTCAGGAGGTGCGCCATGGTGGGGCTTCTCACCGGCTACGCACGCTGCTCCACCGATCAGCAGGACCTCACCGCACGACGCGACGGTTCACCGCCCTCGGCGTCAACGCCGACCGGATCTACGTCGAACACGGCCTCACCGGCACCAACCGCGAACGACCCGGGTGGCTCGGTGTATGACCCGAACGACGCCGTCGGCAGGTTGCTGTTCAACGTGCTGGCCATGGTCGCGGAGTTCTCGGTAATCTCGACACGCCGGGCGGCCCGCGTCCCTGAGGTGGGGGCTGCCGCCTGATGGGTTGAGCACCGGCGAGGGAGGCCGGTAGTCAGCAGATCGGAGACGCGGAGCGGGATGACTTCTCACCTCCTCGCGCTCTGCTTCGATGCGAACGACCCGCTCCGTCTTGCGCGCTTCTGGGCCGGCGTCCTGGGCTGGGAGATGGCCGACGACCCCTACGACGGCATCGCGCTCCTGCCGAGCGATGACACCGGGTTCCGAATCCAATGTGTTGCGACCCAGGAGCGGAAGGCCGGACAGAACCAGATGCACTTCGATCTGACGAGCACCTCCCTCGAGGACCAGCAGCAGACGGTAGCGAGGTCGCTCGGACTCGGTGCCCGGCACATCGACATCGGTCAACGCCCGGAGGAGGGTCATGTGGTGCTCGCCGACCCCGAAGGCAACGAGTTCTGCGTCATCGAACCGGGCAACAACTTCCTCGCTGACTGCGGATTCATCGGAGCGCTTGCGTGCGACGGTTCGCAGGAGGCCGGGTACTTCTGGAGCGAAGCGTTGGGCTGGCCGTTGGTCTGGGACCAGGACCAAGAGACCGCGATCCGCTCGCCGCGCGGCGGTCCAAAGATCACGTGGGGCGGTCCGCCACTGATGCCGAAGACCGGGAAGAACCGGCTGCATTTCGACCTCGCTCCACCTGTCCACGGTGATCAGCAAGCGGAGGTCGAGCGTCTCGTCTCCCTCGGGGCGACTCGAATCGACATCGGCCAGGGCGAGGTCAGCTGGATGGTGATGGCCGATCCCGACGGCAATGAGTTCTGTGTGTTGACCCCCCGATAGCCCGACCGATCCGGGCGGGCCAGATGGTCGGCAAAGTCGGGATCTTGGGTGTGTCGCGGGGTGACACGCCGGTGAGGGTGTAGAAGCAGCACGAACACGGCACCGCTGGTGATCATGAGCGTTCCTAGGCGTTCAGCTCCGGGTTGTTCCGCCGGACCTGCAGCTCGCCCGAGCCGCCGCCGACCTATCCGCCTCGCAGTTCGTGCCAGGGACGGGGCACTTCCTGCACCTGGAGGACCCGAGGTCGTCAGTGACGCGGTCCGCTCGTTCCTCGCCGCCTGGCCTTGCGGCGCGCCACCGGGCCGGCCGCGAGTACGGGGAGGTCAGACCTGCGATGGCCTGAACAGCACGAGCGCATCGTCCCCGAGCGCGGCCCGGACCCGCATACCCTGGTGCACGTCGTCCGGCGGGCAGCCGACCACGAGGGACAGCACGCGCAGCCCCTCGTCGAGGTCGACGAGGGCGTGCGCGTAGGGCACCTGGGCGGTGAAGGCCGGGCTGAGGGCGCGGTGCACCACAGTCACCGCGTGGACCGTCCCGAAACCGCTGACGGGGTGCAAGCGCAGCGGCTCGTGCAGGCAGCCGGTGCACCACGGTCGGGGGTAGCTGTGCCACCTGAAGCAGGACGGGCAGCGGGGGTAGCTCAGCTGGCCGTGCGCGACGGCCTGCCAGAACGGCGCACTCGTCGCGGTGGGCTCCGGCCGGCGGCTCACCGCTCCGCCCCCCCAAGGACGAGCGAGCACTGCTCGCTCAGCCGACCGCCGTTGCCGTTGACGAAGGCGATCCCGCAGCCCGGGACCTGGGTGGCGCCGGCGTCGCCGCGCAGCTGGCGGACGGCCTGCAGCACGTGCGTCGCTCCACCGGCGATGCCGGCCTGACCCATGCACAGCTGCCCACCGTTGGTGTTGAGCGGCAGCGCCGAGGCCGGCCCAAAATCCGCTGCGGCGACGAAGGACCCGCCGTCGCCCTTGGCGCAGAAGCCGGCGTCCTCGAGGGTCAGGATCACCGTGATGGTGAAGCAGTCGTACACCTCCGCCACGTCGACCTCGGCCGGGACGACGCCCGCCATGGCGAACGCGCGACGGGCCGTGTCGGCGACGGGCGTCCGTACGAGGTCGGCCATCTGGCCGATGCTGGCATGCGTGACGCGCTCGGCAAAGCCGTGCAGCCACGCCGCCGGCCGCGGCCGTTCCCGCGCGACGTGCGGCGCGCTGACCACGAAGGCGGCCGCGCCGCTGACCAGGCGGACCACTTCCAGCAGGTGCAGGGGTGTGCAGAACAGCGGGCTGGCCAGCACGTCACCGGTGTCAATGACGGTGCGGTAGAGGGCGAGCGGGTTGCCGGTGGCGTTGCGGCGCTGCGCGACCACAACCGCTGCCCGCTGCTCGTCCGTGGTGCCGAACTCCCGCATGTGCCGGTCCGCGGCCAGGGCGTAGGAGGACACCGTCCCCACCTGCCCGTACGGCGCGTCGAACTCGCTGCGCGGCAGTCCCCGGAAGCCCAGGTCCCGGGGCGGCGCCCACGGGCCGACCGGCTCGGCGAGCACGCACAAGACGTTGCTGCAGGCTCCCGCGGCGATCGCCGCCGCGGCACGCCACACCATGCCGGCTGCGGTGGCTCCGCCGAGGTCGACGAGGTCGCAGTAGCTCGGGGTGAGGCCGAGGTACTCCGCCGTCAGGGCGGGCAGGGTGAGCGGTGCACCGGCCATCACCGGAGCCACGAGCAGGCCGTCGACCTCGCCAGGCAGCAGGGCGGCGTCCAGCATCGCCCCCCGCGCGACCTGCGCCATCAGCTCGAGGTGGGACGACTCGGTGGTGGGCGCCGTCGCGGTCTCGAAGATGCCGACGACCGCGGCGGAAGGGGGCGGCATTCTCACTTCCCGGCTGGACGGACGTGGTCGAGCACCGAGCCACGTACCGCCATTGTGCCGCGGGCGTCAGGATGCGCCATGAGTGAGAACCAGCGAACACTGCCCGAGCTGCTGCGCGCCGCCGCCGCCACCGACCCCGACCGGGTCGCCTGCCAACTGCCGTCGCGTCCGCTCGGCAGCCTGACGTACGCCGAGCTCGAGACTCGCTCCCGCCAGGTGGCCGCCGGGCTGGCCCGCCTGGGCCTTGCCCGGGGCGACCGGCTCGGGGTGTGGCTGCCCACCCTGCCCGAGTGGTTCGTGCTGCTGTTCGCCGCGGCCCGGCTCGGCCTCGTGGTCATCGCGGTCAACCCCCGGTACCGGTCCAAGGAGCTCGTCGACGTCCTCGGCACGGCAGGCGCCGCGGCGGTCGTCGTACCCACCTCCTTCGTCGGGGTCGACTACCCGGCGCTGCTTGCCGACGTGGTGCCGCTGCTTCCCGCGCTGCGGCACGTGGTCCTCGTCGACCCCACCGGCCGCCCCGTAGCCCTGCCTGTCGCTGGCCCGCTGCCGCACCCGATCGGCTTCGACCGGCTGCTCGGGGAGCAGGAGATCGTCGACGCTGGCGTCTCCGGTGCGGACCTGGTAGTGATCTTCACCACGTCCGGGACGACGTCGTCCCCCAAGCTCGCCGCACACACCCAGCAGGCGGTGGCGCGCCATGCGTCGAACGTTGCCGCGGCCTTCGACCTGCACCCGGGGGACGTCTCGGCGATAGCGCTGCCGATGGCGGGCGTGTTCGGCTTCAGCTCCGCGCTGGGCGCGCTGGCGGGCGGCGCGACCTGCCTGCTGCAGCCGGTCTTCTCTGCTGAGACGCTGGCCCGCTGGCTGGCCGAGGGCCGGGTGACGCATCTCAACGCCGCCGACAACATGCTGAGCGCGGTCCTGCAGGCGCTGCCCGCCGACCGCAGCAGGCTGCGCTGGCGCGACGGCGCGTTCGCCAGCTTCTCGGGCGGCGGCATCGAGCTGGTGCGGCAGGCCGAGCGGCAGACCGGCGTGCGGCTCAGTGGGCTCTACGGCGCGTCCGAGGTCTTCGCGCTGGCGGCCCGCTGGAGCCCGGACCTGCCCGCAGCGGACCGCGCCCGGTCCGGTGGCGTGCCCATCAGCCGGGACATCGACGTGCGGGCCGCCGACCCGGACACGGGGCAGGTGCTGCCGCCGGACGTCCCGGGGGAGCTTCAGCTGCGGGGCTACAACGTCTGCCGGGAGTACTACGCCAACCCCACCGCCACGGCGGCGGCACGCACCGAAGACGGCTGGTTCCGCAGCGGGGACCTGGGCCACACGCTGGCGGACGGAGGCTTCGTCTACCTGAGCCGGCTGAACGACACCCTTCGGCTGCGCGGCTTCCTCACCGACCCCGTGGAGATCGAGGAGTTCCTCGGCACGCATCCGGGCGTCCGGCTCGCCCAGGTCGTCGGTGTGCCGCGGCCGGGCGAGGGCGACGTGCCGGTGGCTTTCGTCGAGCTGGAGCCGGGCGCCGAGGCCGAGCCCGACGCGCTGGTCGCGCACTGCCGGGGCGGGCTGGCGAACTACAAGGTGCCGGCGCGCGTCGTCGTCGTGGACGCCTTTCCCACGGTGCCCGGGCCCAACGGCGAGAAGATCCAGAAGAACCGGCTGCGGGAGGAGGCTGCCCGGCTGCTCGGCTGACCGCCCCGGTCAGCTGCCAGGCCGGAAGTCCTTGGTGTCCGCGCCCTCGAACGCCTCCTTCTCCACCTTCAGACCACCAGGGCCGTCGGCCGGACGCAGGATGAAGGTCTCGCGACTGGGCGAGTCGCCGGCCTTGGAGAAGTCCAGCGTGGCGAGCAGACCGGCGGTCTTGACGGCGGTCAAGGACGTCTTGGCGGTCAGCAGGCCCGGCCGGGTGAGGTCACCCTGCGCGCAAGCCTTGTCGAGGATCTGCCGCATCGCGTCCGCCGAGCCGTAGCCGAGGATGGCGTTGATGCTGGGCTCGGAGCCGGGGAACTTCGCCGAGTAGGCCGTCAGCAGCTCGGGGTGCTTGTCGAAGGAGGAGACCGGCGCGGCGAGGTACAGGTTCTTGCGCAGAGCTGGTCCAGCCCCGCCTCCGAGCAGGGCGGGCGAGTAGACCGGTGAGCTCCCGAGGATGGGGACGTCGAGCCCCTGGGCCGCAGCCACGCTGGCGACGGAGGTCGTCTGCGCGCCAGCGGTGGTGAGGACGATCATCTTCACGCCGGCCGCCTTGAACTGCACGACCTGGGCCGTCATGTCCACGTCGGTGGACTTGATCTTGGACTCGACGAGCTTGAGGCCGTGCTTCTTGGCCATGTACGTCGACCCCGCCAGGCCGTTGGCGCCGTACTCGCCCTCGAAGTAGATGTGACCGACGGTGTCGCCGTCTTTCACCAGGCCCTGCTGGAGCATGTAGTCGTAGCCGTTCACCATCTCGACGTCGTAGGTCGCGCCGGGGATGGCGTTGCCCTCCCACACCGCAAGGTTGCGGGCGAAGGCGAACGGGAAGTTGACCATCTGGTCGGCCTTGTACTGGTCGAGCAGGGCGGTGTTGGACGGCGAGCCGGCGGTCTGCTGCATGGCGAGCACGTCGCTCTTCATGCCGCTGT